>ERZ1673739.606-NODE-606-length-49208-cov-5.936036_pt1 | contig 49208 bp, 49 predicted proteins | sample MGYA00580210_ERZ1673739 | MGnify/ENA primary metagenome ERZ1673739 (study PRJEB41218, sample SAMN15661749) | gut metagenome | host: Homo sapiens | place: Canada: London | collected 2015-08-20/2019-03-30 | study: EMG produced TPA metagenomics assembly of... | reverse complement strand
ATATGGACAGTGAAAACTTTTTTGATATTGCAGATCACATTCCGCAGCAGGAGGGGTATCAGTTTGTCGGATGGTGTCTGAAACCGGATGACTTAGATGGCAGTTTGCTCAAACATACGGAAAACTATGACTGGGTTCCAAAGTACCGGGATGATATCCAGGTTTATGCAAAATGGAAAGAAAAACCGAAGGAAACAGAAACGGAAAAAGAAACAAAAACAGAAGAGGAAACAGAGAACAGAGAACAGATACCGGATGTAAATTCGAAGGATGGTCAGAAACTTTCCGGTATTTCCATCAAAAAACTGACAGCCGGAAAGAAAAAATTTACAGTAAAATGGAAAAAAGCAAAGAAATCGGAGTCAGTTTCCGGTTATCAGATCCAGTATTCAACGGATAAAAAGTTTAAAAAGAATGTCAGAACAAAGAAGTGTGGAAAGAAAAAGAATTCGCTTACGGTGTCGAAACTGAAAGCAAAAAAGAAGTACTATGTGAGAATGCGGAAATTCCGGAATGTAAAAAAAGACGGAAAGAAAAGCAGGATTTACGGTTCCTTTAGTAAAGTAAAAAAAGTAAAAGTCAGGTAGATCAAAAATTCCCGCCATCCGGTCAGGATGGGCGGGATTTTTTTAAAAGAAATTTACGAGAAATGGACATAAACATTGGACATAGCGGGTACTATGCCTTGAAAAAATTTTATGGAGTCGTTTAAGATAACATTATTAAGAGGCAAATCTTAATAATGAATCTTGAAATGCCTCGACTGACGGCATTTCCCAGGCATCAAGATGTTGTAGCATCATGATGCCGTAGAGGCGGCAGTACCACATCTTCGTAGAGCGGTGCCTGCCGTCTTCTAATTTATAGTCTTCTTTCTCACGTTTGTTAGAACGTTCCACGGAAGTTCTTCCGTCATATTCCTTTTTCCATGCTTTACTGTCTCTTGGCGGTATGTTAAATAACCTTGGATTGTCATCGGTAAAGATATGTACGGTTCTGCCATATTTCGCCGGTGAACAGGGATGCTCGCAGAAACAGCCACGTTTCCGGTCTGCTTTTGGGCACTGATATTTTGTCCTGTGTTTGGCAGCCTCATATCCATCTTTATGCATACGTAAGCCCAACTTACAGATAGGAACCCCATCCTTATCAATGGTGAAATTATCCTTATAGGTAAAATGTCCGGTATGTCCGGGATTGAGGTCAATAAAGGGTGTGATATTTTCCCGTCTGCAGTATTCATAGACAGGGTAAGCATCATGGGCCGAGTCCAGAAGGAGCAGCACTGAAACTGGTTTTGCAGATAAAAACCGGGGAGCTTCCGGTGCTGATGATCTGAACCTTAACGGTGACAGTGATATGGCCTGTTAAGGCAAGCTGGGTCAGCGATAACAAGCTGATCCCGGAAAAGACCAAAAACTATGGCACAGCAGATGCCCCTGTCATGGGCTACGAGAACGCAACCTATTATGCCAGGTTTGAGAGCAATACTGCTGACCTGATCATCACAAAGCAAAACATGGACGAGGGGCAAAGCAGCATTTTTGACGTGACCGGTTCAGATGGATACAGCAAGCGCATTGTGATCAACGGCAGCAGTTCTGTGACCATCAAGGGATTGAAGAGCGGTACCTACACTGTCACGGATGTGATTGCCTGGCAGCACATAGCAGGCAGTAATGTATCAGGATTCACAAACTGAAAAAGACGGCAGATCAGGAGCTGGCATGAACAGGGCGGCAGTCCTGCTTATTGCCATCATCCTGCTTATCAGCACGGCAGTTGGCTCTACTGCCGCATTCCTGATAACAAAAACCGATCCGGTGGAAAACACCTTCGAATACGCCAGCGTTTCCTGCGAAGTGACGAAGAACCCAGAAACAGGCTATGTGCAGGTTAAAAACACCGGCACAATCGAGGTCTACATCCGGGCGGTCTACGTTGTAAACTGGCTGGACCGCAGTATACCCTTTCTGCCGAAGTTCTGGCAGACTCCATTCAGAGTGTTCCCGAAAAGGCTGTGCAGGAGGCCTGGGATGTAACTATCAGCAATGGCAGGCTAAGCGTGAATTAAGGGGGCGGCGATATGAAAAAGTCATATAAAGTGTCAGGTTCACTGTTTCTGATGCTGCTTATACTTATGAGTTTTGCATCCACAGTATTTGCAGCCTCTACTTCCATTATTAGGTTTAACGGCTTTTCAAAGGGCTTTGACTTCCGGTACGGCAACGAGCATACAGAGACCGGTCTGTTTGGAAACTTCAAGGACGTTATGCCCGGGGATACTGTGGCAGAAACCATCACATTTATCAATTCCGCTACGGACTGCGACTTTGTGAAGCTTTACATGCGAGCCGAAGTCCATGACGAAGAAGCAGATTCCCTAAGTCCCAGGGATGTAAAAACGGAGACGGCCGTTTCCACATCAGAGTTTCTTTCCAAAGTCTCCATGAAGGTCTGGAACGGCACGGAGCTGATTTATGATGCTTCCCCCGATCAGTTGGATGGCTTGAAGGACAATAAGTTTCTGGGAAAATTTCGTACCGGTGAAACTGCCACGCTGAAGGTGGAGCTGAGCCTCCCCATTGAACTGGACAATAAGTTTGCTAATCGTGCAGTGGACTGGGTTTTTAATGTAGAAGCATATAAGGAAAATGAGAGCCAGGGCTCCGTCAGCAGGGTCTGGCCTGCTGGCAGAGCTTGAGGCGGCAATACCGGTACAAAATCCAGAGACTCCTGTGACAGAAGCAGCAAAAAAGCATGACCCTGAGCTGCCTGTGGTCATGCTGGATGGCTATGGGTATGTGGGCTATCTGGAGCTCCTTACGTTAGAGCTGAAGCTGCCGGTGATGGCAGAGTGGGACTATAAGCACCTTAAGATATCACCCTGCCGCCAGTCCGGCTCATCCCGTACAGATGATTTGGTGATTGCGGCACATAACTACGATAACCATTTTGGTCGGCTGAAGGAGCTGTCCAAGGGCGATACCGTTATCTTTACGGACATGGAGGGCATTGTAAACACTTATTTTGTTGAGAAGCTGGAAACGCTTGGTCCGGATGCAGTGGATACTGTCCTGAACAGCAGCTATGACCTTGTGCTCTATACCTGCACCAAGGGCGGCAGGACGCGCGTGACGGTGTTCTGCCGCCGGGCAGAGGAAATCACCCCTGCTACTAGTGCCAAAGAAACAGGATAAATTAGCCCATGATGAAATTACCGGTACAGTGTGAGTGTCATACTCATACTGTACCGGTGTTTTTTTCGTAAAAACTGTGCGGTACTGTCCATGGCATTTGTGTTACTTTCCCAGACTTATCTGCTATCCTTTGGAACACCGACAGACTTTGCAGGCTGGAAAAATACAAAAAGTCCTGCTATCAGGTAAAATACTAGCCGTTTGGCTAGTTCTCATAATATGCGACAGATGGTACAATAAAAAAGAAAGTTTTAGATCGACAGTAACAGGAGAAAATATGAAAAAAAACAAAAAGACAAAGAAAGTGATTGCCTGCTTACTGATGTTGGTTCTTGTGACCGCGGCAGTGGCACTGGCAGAATATGCAATGCTCAGTCGAAGTTATGAAGAAAATCGAAAACTTCGCATTTCTCAGGAAAACAATGGACAAGGGGAGATTTTGGAAGCGGAGGAAAACAAAGAAAACGAGAGCCTGGACGGGATCAAAGTGCATGGGCAGCTTTCTGTGAAAGGAACACAGCTTACGGATGCTTCGGGGAATCCGGTACAGCTTCGGGGAATGAGCAGCCATGGGATTTTATGGTATCCGGAGTACAGTAATTATGCATCTCTTTGTGAGATAAAAAAATATGGGGCAAACATGTTTCGAATTGCCATGTATGCAGATGATGTGAATGAAGGTTATGTTCAGCAGCCGATATTGAGTAAAAAGCTGGTCTGTCAGGCAATTGAAAATGCACTGGCAGCTGACATGTACGTGATTGTGGACTGGCATACGCTGAAAGAGGAAAATCCATTGAAGAATGTTTCACAGGCAAAAGAATTTTTTGAAGAAATTTCGACACGCTATGCGAAAGAGCCGGGGGTTCTTTATGAGATCTGCAATGAACCAAATGGTGACACCACCTGGGAAGAGATTCGGGAATATGCAGAACAGGTGATCCCGGTGATCCGTCAACATGCCCCGGATGCCGTGATACTGGTCGGAACACCGGATTACAGTTATTCCATTACAAAAGTAGAGCCGCTTTCTTATGAGAATCTAATGTACAGTTATCATTTTTATGCAGGTCAGTATGACGATGCATACAAAAATATGATAGAGGACACTCAGAGAAAAGGGATTCCGGTTTTTGTGACAGAATGGGGGATCAATGAAGAACAGGGCGGTGAAGCTGCACTGACACAGGGAAAGGCATTTGCAGAATATCTGAATGAAAAGAAAATCAGCTTTGCAGCATGGTCTCTGTGCAATAAAGAGGAGACATTTTCTGCACTTTGCCCGGATTGTGGAAGATACAGAAACTGGGAGGAAAAAGATTTCACAGAAGTTGGCAGGATTTTGTTTGAAGCCTTGAAAGGGTAAAAAACAATGGGTGAAACGATGAGAAAAGAAAAAAAGGGAAAAAGAAAAAAGGGAAAAGAAGCAAAAAGTACAGGATGGAACAAATTTTTTGTTGTTCTGACGATGATTTTTACACTGAATTATCTTGTATGGCGGATCTTTTTTACCATGCCGCAGCAGCATGGCAAATGGTCGGTTGTCATGTGGGCGATTCTGCTTGTGGCAGAATGTGCTGGTCTGCTTGAGATGGCGGTACATTTCTACAATATGTATAACTATGATCAGATGGATCTTGTGATGCCGAAGATGGCAAAAGCAGATTTCCCGGAAGTGGATGTGTTTGTGCCGACGGTAAATGAAGAGAGTAGTCTGCTGGAAAAAACACTGTATGCCTGTAAGCAGATGGAATATCCGAAGAAAGAAAAAGTACATATCTATTTATGCGATGACGGTAATCGGGCAGAGATCCGAGAACTGGCAAAAAGACTGGGTGTTTTTTATCTGGCACGGGAAGAACACAAGGATGCCAAAGCAGGAAATCTCAATTATGCACTGACACATTCAAATGCACCTTATATTGCTGTGTTTGATGCTGATATGATACCAAAAAAAGATTTCCTGATGAAAACCATCCCATGGTTCACAAAGGAAGAAACCGGATTTGTACAGACACCGCAGAATTTCTATCATCCGGATCTTTTCCAGTATAACCTTTATGCACAGGACAAGATCCCAAATGAACAGGATTACTTTTACCGGGTGGTTCAGATTGCAAAAAATAAATCAAACAGTGTGATCTTTGGAGGATCAAATGCAGTTCTCTCCAGAAAGGCACTTAAAGAGATCGGAGGGTTTGTCACAGGGGTTGTGACAGAGGATTTTGCGACTGGAATTGAGATGGAAAAAAAGGGATATCGCGGAATAGCCATACCGGATGTACTGGCAAGCGGAATGCCTCCGGCAACGTTTAAGGAACTGATCGGACAGAGAAGAAGGTGGGCAAAAGGCTGTATTCAGTCCGGAAGAAAAACGAGATTTCTATTTTCCGGTTCCCTGGATTTCTGGCAGAAGATCAACTATCTGACGGCGATCAGTTACTGGTACACACCGTTGAAACGGCTGATCTATTTTCTTGCACCGCTGTTATTTGCCTTTTTTGGCATTATGATCGTAAAATGCAGATTTTATCAGATCTTTTTATTCTGGATGCCGATGTATGTAACAGGAAATATCTGTATGAGGCGTTTTTCGAGAAATATCCGTACGACAAAATGGACGGATGTTTATGAGACGGTATTTGCACCGTGGCTTCTGCCAACGATTCTGCTGGCCGGTATCCGTAAAAAAGGAACATTTCGTATCACGGATAAAAAAACGGAACAGGGGAAAAACAGTTCTGTTGGATATGCACTGCCTTATCTGGCAGGCGTGCTGCTTTGCATGATCGCGATCGTCCGGCTGGCAGGGCTTTCAGCGAGAGAGCAGACACTTACATACAGTGTGATTCTTTTCTGGCTCTGCCTGAATCTATATTTTCAGCTGCTGGCATGTTATGTGGCGGTCGGAAGAGAAAGAAAAACAGATTATACTATGCAGGCACTTACTATGCAGGGTTCTCTGAAAGGAGAAAAGGAAATCTGCACAGTCACATGTGAAGGATTTTCCGATACGACAGTCTTGCTGAAAAGAAAAGGCGGTATAAGAGAGCAGAAAGGGGAACTGATCCTTGGAAGAAGCAATCTGGTATTGCCGGTCTTCAAGAAAGAAACACCTGGAGAGCAACAAGAATCAGAACTGACAGAAGAAAGGGCATATATCTTTGAAATAGATCCATCCAGGTGGCAGGAAGAACAGAAAAAAAGTTATCTGGAATTTTTGTATGACCGTGCACCTTTGCTGCCGCAGCAGTTACAGCGAAAGGGATATCTGGATGAAAGTGTTACCGCTCTTTTTTATCATCTTACGGAGGAATAAATCATCCGAAAATAGCATGTTTTTGGAGATTTAGATAAAACAAAACGAAAAAAGAAAGGAGAAATGCATATGAAAAAAACAGTATGCAGTATGCTGGGGACTTTTGTGCTTGTCTGCCTGCTTGTGGTTTTTCCGGTACGCGTGTGGGCGGCAGAAGTTACGGACAGTGAAAAAGGCATTACCTATGAGCTGACGCAGCAGACGGACGGAAGTTACAGCGTGACAGTTACCGTAAACCAGGATCAGACGGAACTTGTGATTCCATCTTCCGTTGCGGGAGAGGACGGAACCGTCTATTCGATCCAGAGAGTGGAAGAAATCTCATGGAAACCGGAAGAAATGAATATTCAGAAGCTTACATTCGCAGATGGAATCAAAACCATAGCGGGGAGTGCGATGTCGGATTTTGTTTCAACCGAAAATCTGACGGTACAGTTTCCGGATACACTGGAAGATGTAGAGGATGGCTTTGTTATCAGATGTGATGCAAATCTGACCGAGAGGAGAGTACCGAAGTGGCTTCAGGATATGACACCGGAAAATGGTGTGGTCTATGCAGGAAAAGTGGCGATCTACATACCGGGAAGCGGTCAGATCACACTGAAAGAAGGCTGCACAAAGGTTGCACATTATGCGGCACTGAACAATACTGGAATTACAGGAATTTATATTCCGGATTCCGTAGGACAGATCGGCGGCGGAGCATTTGGCGGATGCAGCAGTCTTGCCAGTGTGGAATTTGCAGAAAATGCACAGATCACAGATCTGGACTGGAGAGCGTTCTGGGACTGTACTGCTTTAACAGAGATTTCCATTCCGGACAGTCTGACCAGAATCGGAACAGAGACGTTTTCCGGATGTACTTCTCTTAGTAAAATTGCGATTTCAGAAAACAGTCGGCTTTCTCAGGTGGAATATGCAGCGTTTGGATATTATCCTTATCCGTACAGATATATAGATTTGAGTGATATGGTGTTGAGAAATCCACCGGTACTGTCTGGCAGTACAGGAAGAGAGGATGCAGGAGTGCCGATCACAGAGATTTATCTGCCGGCATCTGCCCTAAAACCATATAATTCCGGGAAGGATAAGGCAGCAGGAATCTTTGCCGGATCCCGGACACTCAAAAAGGTGACGATTGGTGCGGCGGGAACGGAAAAAATGCAGCTTCCCTATGAAGCATTTACGAATTGTGTGAATCTGGAAACGGTCGATTTAGGCGGAAATGTATCTAAAATTGGTATGGCTGCATTCTTTGGCTGTACATCCCTGAAACAGATTGATCTGTCAGGCATAGATAGCATTGAGTGCTGTGCTTTTGCAAAATCAGGTCTTACGGAAGTGACTATCCCGGAGACGACAACAGAAATTGGAAGCTTTGCATTTTTAGGATGTACCGGACTTGAGAGCATGACGATTTTGACGGATCAGACCGGAAACTATGGTGGAGAGTCGCTGATGAGTATCCTTGGACTGACTGCTTATGTTTCGAGCGGAAATATTCATTCGTCATCTGTACAGAATTCTACGCCGATTCGAAGCAATGCAGAATTTAGGAGTCTCTATCCGAAACACACCGCACTTAAAACATTAAATATTGGGATCAAAGACGGAAAGACGGTTTTTGATCAGAAATCAAATTTTGCGGCCTATATTCCTTCTCTGGAAAAGGTGACGCTTCCGGAAGGGATGACGCAGATTCCAGATCAGGCTTTTCATATGTGTTTCAGTCTGAAGAGTATTGATATTCCGACCAGTGTAAAGAGTATTGGATATCAGGCATTTCAGTTTGACGTTGGGCTTGATGTAGATTTTTCAAAACTGACCAATCTGGAAAGTATAGGTCAAGGGGCTTTTCAGATCATTGGAAATCAGGGCGGAGGCAGTGATTCTACAAGATACACCGATTTGATCACAAATGGCGGAATTTCAAACATTATTCTTCCGTCTTCTCTGAAGAGTATTGGTTATCATGCATTTTTTGGTCAGCGTAATGCGAAAAAGATTGTAATACCAGAGAGTGTGAGCAGTGTTGGAATGGGTTCTTTCCAGATGATTCCATCCATGGAGGAGCTGGAAGTTTATGCAACGGTAAATGCACTGGGAAGTGGTTACTTTAATGAAATATTCTGGAATGAAAGGAGCAAATCCTTACAGAAAATTATTCTGGGTGAACATTATTCTTCTACAGGCACAGCGAACGGATATGATCTGTTTTATGCTCTGTCAGCGAGTCAGGTGGAGATGAGACTGAACAATCTGAAGGCAATCGGAAAGGGAATGTTCCGAAATATGGAAAATCTTACGTCTTTTGATATCCCGGCGACGGTAACGGAAATTGACCAGGCAGCGTTTATGGGAACAAAATCACTGAAGACGATGACCATTCCGGAAAAAGTAGAGACTATGGATGTTGAAGTATTCCGCAACAGCGGTGTAAAAGAAGTAAAAATCTACAATAAGGATATGCTGTTCAAGGAACCGGTTGATGGGACAGCAGAAGACAGCAGCAGTACGTTTGATGAGACAACGCAGACAAAAGTTTATCCTGGAAGCGGAGAAACACTGGAAACTTACCTTGCCATTCCAAAGAATGTGACGATTTATGGCTACAGCGGTTCTACGGCAGAAGCATATGCAAAGAAAAACGGCAATCCGTTTGTAGCTTTTGATTCAGCTGGAAAACAGAAAGTTATCGTCAGTGTGACTGCACGTACAACTGAAAATAAAGAAGTTGCCGTAGATTTAACCGGACTTGGAGAATATGAACAGGGCAGTGATGTGACGGTTACCGCAAAAAGTGCAGACGGATATCGTTTCGTTGGATGGTATCAGATGGTGGGAAATAACTACAGCGGCGAGTGCCTGTCAAACAAGCTTTCTTATACTTTCAGTGCGACCGAAAATACAGATCTCGCAGCAGTCTACGAAGCTTATGGTACAGTTCGCATCAACATTGACGGAGGAAGAAATTTTAAGATCAATGGAAAAGCCTATACTTCTGACAATATAACAGATTATTCCGTTGCATCGACTGTGACAGCAGAAGCACTGGAAGACGAGTTCGCATATTGGGTAAATGAATATGGCATGATTGTAAGCCGCGATCGTAAATACAGCTTTACGGTAACGACGGCAGCAACCCTTCGTGCTGTTTATAATACCAAGGCGGAAGATAAAATAACGGTTATTTTTGAAAGCTATTATGGACAGGTTATTCTGAGAACGCAGATTGCGGAAGGAGAAATCGATACGATCCAGATTCCTTCCGGTCCGACACGAATCGGTTATACTTTTAAGGAATGGTCGGCAGGAGCAGAACAGATCAGAGCAGCACTGAAAGCAGGAGAATCTGTGATCACAATAAAACCGGTATACGAGTCTGTCCGTGAAAGGTGCGAAATCAAAGTCATAAACGGAAGCGGAAGCGGAACTTACTATACAAATGATAAAGTGACCATTGTTGCAGACGAACCGAAAGAAGGCTATAAATTCTCACACTGGAAGGAAGTTGGAGGAGCAGGTGCGATCTTAAGTTACAATAAAACGTACCAGTTCTTTGCGGGAAGTATATCTGAGATAGAAGCTGTTTATGTGGAAGACAGTGAAGCAGTGGAGGCGAAGGCAACTACTTTCATTGAAAGTATGTATGTTGATGGTACAAACGATAAAATTTCCTTTGTTTCCATGAGTACTGTCCCGGAAGGATGCAAGATCATCAAAGCAGGTATTGTTGCTACATCCGATCCGAAGGTAGGAGATAACGTAAATGCTTCCAATGCGGAGTATGTAAGAGGCAATGCATGGAGCGGAAATGCTTACCGTTATACCTGGACGAAGAAAGATTACAGTCAGAACCCAATCTGGTATGTAAGGGGATATCTTGTGTATGAAGATTCGCAGGGCAATGTAAATACCATTTACAGCGATGAGGCCTATTCTACAAACAGAAGCTGATGTATGATGAAGGAGGTTGATCTGTATGAAAAAAAATTATGAGATGCCGGAAATCGAGTTTATCCAGCTGAATATTCTGGATATCATTGCAACGAGCCAAGATACAGAAGGTGTTGGTGATGGCGGAAACGAAGACTGACCATGCAAAGAATGGAGAAAACAGATGAAAAAGAGAACAGGAATGTTTATGGTTCTGCTTTTCCTTTTGCTTTTGCCGTTTTCCGTATCAGCAGCTGATCAGGAAACTTATTCTTCCGGACATTTTTACTATCATGCATATCCGGGCTATGTCTCCATCTCAGGATATCTGGGAACGGAGACGGAAGTGGAGATTCCATCGAGTCTGGCCGGAAAGCCGGTGTCGGAGATTGAAGACCATGCATTTGACGGGTGTGACAGTGTAAAACAGATCACAATACCGGATACTGTGACTAAAATCGGGGTGGATGCTTTTAAGGGAGCAGAAGCTCTGGAAAAGATCATCAGCAACACGAAGGACGTTTCTATTGTGGCAGAAGAAAAAGTAACGATAGAAACAGATTACGCTGCTGATGGAAGTGATGAAATCCCTTCCGCTGTGGGAGTCACCCCCCAAAGTACCAAAAAAGAACAGACGGGTGTTGGTGACGGAGGATATGAAGAGGACGGAAGCGAAGAAAACGAGCGTACAGAAGAACGTATGCAGACAGAAGGCATGAGTCAGACAGAAGAATCCGTGCAGACGCAAGAAAGTATCCGGACGGAAGAATCTGTTCAGGCAAGGGAAAGTATCCAGATGGAAGGATCAGTTCCGGCAGAACAGGGTATCCAGACGGAAAAAGCGGTTCAGACGGAGCAGGATATGAAGGAACAGAAATCAGGAAATCAAAAATCAGAACCTGAAACAGATCATGCAGCCGGATGGATTTTGGCAGTCATCAGTGTGGCAGCCGTGTGCACAGGGGGTATTTTGTATCTGAGAAAGAGAAATATAGATCATATAGAATAACGCAGGAATTCCCAAATTGTCACTGGACAGTTCGGGAATTTTTGCATCTGAAAAAAACTGAAATTAGGAATTGACCGCAGAAATATATCTTTGTAAAATAAGAAAGAAACATGGAATATATGTAAAATTTAAGGAGGCTGTTTGTTTTATGAAAGCAACAAATGAGAAAAAGTCAGAAGGTTATTCTTCACCGTATGATTTTGAGGGAAGAATTCCACTTTCTCAGGCAATTCCACTGGGGCTTCAGCATGTCATGGCAATGTTTATCGGAAACCTGACACCGCTGATCATCGTGATGGGAGTCTGTGGACTGACCGCAGATGCAGGATTTGGCGAACTTCGTACGGCATTGCTTCAGAATGCAATGATCATCGCCGGAGTTGTTACACTGGTTCAGATGTTTTCCATCGGTCCGGTCGGAGGAAAAGTGCCGATCGTTATGGGAACGTCATCCGGATTTCTCGGAGTTCTGAACAATACCGTGGCAGCATGCGGCGGCGGTATTCTTGCTTATGGTGCGATTATGGGAGCCTGTATTGTCGGCGGTATTTTCGAGAGTGTTCTCGGAGCATTTTTGAAACCGCTTCGTAAATTTTTCCCGCCGATCGTTACCGGATCGGTTGTTATTGCAATCGGATTATCACTGCTTGGTGTTGGTATCAACTATTTCTGCGGAGGAAGCGGCAAAGCGGACTATGGTTCACTTCCGAATCTGTTTCTGGGATTTGTAGTACTGGTTGTGATCGTACTGCTGAAACATTTCGCACCGCAGAAAAGTATCCTTTCTTCGTCTGCAATCCTGTTTGGTATTCTGGCAGGATATGTTGTGGCGATCATTATGACACTTACGCTTCCACATACCGGTATCGATGCAGATGGTGTTCAGTATACGTACTCCTGGGTTGTTGATTTTGCCCAGGTAAAAAATGCAGCGTGGATCGCTGTGCCGAGCTTTATCGGTTTTGGTGCTTTATCTGATGTAAAGATCACATTCCAGGCAAGTGCGATCATCCCGATCGGCATCATGTTTATCGTAACGGCGATTGAGACAGTCGGTGATATTTCGGCCTGTATCGAGGGCGGTATGGATCGTGAAGCAACCGATTCCGAGTTGTCCGGCGGTGTGATCTGTGACGGACTCGGATCCGCTTTCGCGGCGCTGTTCGGTGTACTGCCGAATACTTCATTCTCGCAGAATGTGGGACTGGTTTCTCTGACAAAAGTTGTCAACCGTTTTGCAATCTCCATGGGAGCGATTTTCCTGATCCTGTGTGGATTCTGCCCGAAGATCGGTGCACTGATGTCCATCATGCCGCAGTCGGTTCTCGGAGGGGCAGCCGTTATGATGTTCGCATCGATTCTGATTTCCGGTATCCAGCTGATCACAAAGCATCCGATCGGCAGCCGTGAGATTACGATTATTTCCGTAGCGATCGGTCTTGGATATGGTCTTGGAGCAACCACAGGGGCAACCGCTCATCTGCCGTATTATGTACAGCTGATCTTTGGCGGTTCCGGAATCGTACCATGTTCTCTGGCAGCGATCATTTTAAATATCGTTCTGCCGAAAGAATCCAAACCGGTTCGTGAAATGTGGGAACTGGAAGATAAATAAATGAAAAAAATCATATCAGTCATCGGAGCGGGCGGAAAGACGACCCTGATCCATCGACTGGCAGAAGAATATCAAAGGAAAGGAAATGCTGTGCTGGTGACGACGACAACGCATATGTTCGCAGAGCCGGGCACAGACCTCTCCGGCGATGCTTTTTCTATACGGGAGAAATTACAGAGAGATCACTATTGTATGGCGGGCATACAATGCTCCGAAAATCCGCAGAAAATGCAGGCACTTCCGGAGCATACATTAAGAGAATTGCTGCATTATGCGGATATTGTTCTGATAGAAGCGGACGGAGCGAAACATCATTCTTTGAAATATCCTTCTGGGGCAGAACCGGTGATTTTTTCGGGAACGACGGATCTTTATCTCGTGCTTGGAACGTGGGATATTGGGAAACCCTGTAAGAAGGTAATCTTTCGCTTTGATGAGATGCAGAAAGAAGAGCTTATCCGGGATGATATGGAGCTGCCAAAAAGAAAGATTCTGCCGGAAGAAGCAGTGACAGAAGAGCATATCCGCAGAATTTTAAGGGCGTATCGGTACAGGCTGAAAGAAATCGGGTATAATGAGAAAATAACTTGTCTGTTTTCAAAGCAAGATGGGGAAAACATTCGATTCTGTCAGGCAGATACCGATATAGCCTCCGGCGGATTGCAGAGGTGCACAGAAGAATATGTCATGCGATGCATGACGTACACCTCGCAGCAAGAATGCCAAAGGCATTCTTGAAACCGGGTTTTTCGAAAGTCTGAGCGGAACAAATGGAGGATTAAAATGAAACGGAATAGTTTGATCATCTGCCGCGGCGGAGGGGATCTGGCGACAGGGATCGTACACCGTCTGCACCGGGCGGGATTTCGTGTGCTGGTGCTGGAAACGGATCATCCGGCGGCGATCCGCCGTCAGGTTTCGTTCTGTGAGGCGGTCTACGAAGGAAAAGCGACCGTGGAAGGCGTGACGGCACAGAGGATTGATTCTGTATCTGAAATGGAAGAAGTTTTTGCCAGAGGATGTGTACCGCTTTTCGTTGATTCCAAAGGAGCGTCGATCGCAGAGCTGCATCCAGATGTCGTGGTGGATGCGATCATTGCCAAGAAAAACCTTGGAACAACAAAAGAGATGGCTCCGCTTGTGATCGGAGTCGGGCCTGGATTTACGGCCGGGGTCGATGTGGATCTTGTGATCGAAACGATGCGTGGGCATAATCTGGCAAGAATTTTAGAAGAAGGATCGGCACTTCCGAATACCGGGATTCCGGGCAATATCGGTGGATTTACAAAAGAACGCGTGATCCATGCACCGACAGAAGGATTTATCAAAAATATCCACCAGATCGGTGATGTAGTGGAAGCGGGCACAGAGATTGCCAGAATTTATGAAAACATGGATGAATCCGGAAATTTTAGCGGTGCATCGGTAGCAGTTCCGGCAACAATCACCGGCATTATCCGAGGTCTGATCCGAGAAGGCTATCATTTCCCGAAAGGATTTAAGATCGCAGATATTGATCCAAGAGAAGGTGAATTGAAAAACTGTTTTACGATTTCAGATAAAGCCAGAAGTATCGGCGGCAGCGTGCTGGAAGCGGTTTGTCATCATGTAAATACGTGCAGCTAAAATCGAGTCAGACACAGGTGAAACAATCTGACGGATGGTTTAAAATGAGGATAATGCGGATAAACTAGTCGAAACAGATTAACAGGACGGATAGAAACAGTATGAATGAAAAGAAACTGACACATTTCAACGAAAGCGGCGAGGCACATATGGTGGATGTCCATGAAAAGGCAGATACATACCGTGTGGCGAAAGCGGAGGGTACCATTTTTGTAAATGAGGATGCTTTTGCGGCAATTTCGCAGGGAACGGCAAAAAAGGGAGATGTACTTGGAATTGCCCGCATCGCCGGGATCATGGGGGCAAAAAACAATGCATCCTTGATTCCGCTGTGTCATCCGATTGCAATGACAAAATGTGATGTGGATTTTGAATTAAATGAAGAAAAAAAGAGCATAAAAGCTGTCTGCACAACGGCCTGCTTCGGAAAGACCGGTGTGGAGATGGAAGCACTGAGCGGAGTGAGCATTGCACTGCTGACCATCTACGATATGTGCAAAGCACTGGATCGGGCCATGGAGATCACGGATATTCATCTGCTGGAAAAGGCTGGCGGAAAGAGCGGACATTATAAGAGATCATGCCGTTAAATGTTGAGATTGGGAGCAAACGGACGAAAAGAGCGTGTCCAATATGCCAAAATAGGGGGAATCCATATGTATCAAGTGGGAATCGTCACATTGAGTGACAAAGGAGCAAAAGGTGAACGGCAGGATTTGAGCGGTCCGAAGATTCAGGAATTACTGCCAAAAGATAAGTATGAAGTAATTTCATATACGATGCTTCCGGATGACCGGGAAAAGATCCGCAGGGAGCTGATCCGCCTCTCTGATGAGGTGAAATGTGATCTGATTCTGACAACAGGCGGAACCGGATTTTCACCGCGCGATATTACGCCGGAAGCTACGATGGATGTGGCAGAGCGTAATGCACCTGGGATCGCAGAAGGACTGCGTGCCTGCAGCATGCAGTTTACAAAAAGAGCAATGCTCGGAAGAGGTGTTTCTGTGATACGAAAAGGAACGCTGATCATCAATCTTCCGGGAAGTGTCAAGGCAGTAACGGAAAGTATGGAGTTTCTGATCGGAAATATTGAGCATGGACTGGATATTCTGATGCAGACGGACAGTGAATGTGGAAGAGCCTGAAAGACAGGGCAGAAGGAGTGAAAGAAATGAAACGGATGAAAACAACGGAGGCGGTCGGACAGGTACTTTGCCATGACATTACGCAGATCATACCGGGTGTGACAAAGGATGCCGTTTTCCGTAAGGGGCATATCATCCGGGAAGAAGATATACCGGTGCTGCTCAGCGTTGGAAAGGACTCTGTCTATATCTGGGAAAACGATGAGACGATGATGCATGAAAATGATGCGGCAGAAGTGCTTTATCGTATGACGGCAAATGAGCATATGCATCCTTCGGATGTAAAAGAAGGCAAGATCGAAGTGATCGCTGATACGGAAGGTCTGCTGAAAGTAGATCGTGAGAAACTGAAGAAAGTAAATGCATTCGGAGAGATGATGATCGCAACCAGACACGGCAATACCGTAGTGAAAAAGGGAGATAAACTTGCCGGAACACGTATCATTCCGCTGGTGATTAAAAAGGATAAAATGCAGGAAGCAGAAAAGATCTGTGACGGAACACCAATCCTGAAAATCCTGCCGTTTACCGTAAAAAAAGCAGCGATTATCACAACGGGAAATGAAGTTTATCACGGCAGGATCAAAGATGCCTTTACGCCGGTCATTGAGCAGAAAATCGCAGAATTCGGGGCAGAAATGATGTTCCATGAGATTTTTGATGACAATGACAGAAAAATCACAGACGGCTGTTTGCGTGCCATAGAAGCAGGGGCGGATATTGTATTCTGCACCGGAGGCATGAGTGTGGATCCGGACGATAAAACGCCGCTTGCCATCAAAAATACCGGGGCGGAAATGATCTCTTACGGCTCTCCGGTTCTGCCGGGAGCGATGTTTTTATTGTCCTATTACCGGAAAGGTGACAAAGTGATCCCGATCTGCGGACTTCCGGGCTGTGCCATGTACAACAGGCGGACCATTTTTGATCTGGTCCTGCCGCGGCTGATGGCAGCAGATCCGGTCACGGCAGATGAGCTGGCTTCGCTTGGCGAAGGCGGACTTTGCCTGAACTGCAAAGTGTGTACATTTCCGAACTGCGGTTTTGGAAAGGGCTGGTAGAAGATGCTGGATCAGTTCGGGAGAAAGATAGAATATATGCGGATTTCTCTCACAAACAACTGCAATCTTCGGTGTAGCTACTGTATGCCGGAGAAGCGGATTTCCGATGTACATTTCTTTCCGATGAATCAGGTTCTAAGATGCGTGGAAAGTGCCGTTTCTCTTGGCATCACGCATTTTCGGCTGACCGGTGGAGAACCCTTATGTTATCCGAAAATCGAAGAACTGCTCTGTAAAATCAAACAGATCAAAGGAGTAGATTCGGTGCATCTGACCACGAACGGCGTGCTTTTAAAAGAAAAGGCACCACAGCTGAAACAGGCAGGCATCGACAGCATCAATGTCAGCCTGGATACGCCGGATGAAAAAGAATACCGGGTTCTGACCGGGGGCGGAAAGCTCTCGAATGTGCTTGATGGGATCAGAAAGGCAGCAGAACTTGAAATTCCGGTAAAGATCAATGCTGTGCTGCGAGAACAGACCGATGTCTGTGCACTGGCAGCGTTTGCAGAACAAAACCACGTCACACTCCGGTTTATCGAGATGATGCCGGTTGGTTTTGGAAAGATTCTGCCGGTCGATCCAAAAAGCAAAGTACTGGAAACTTTGCAGGAGCGATATGGCAGGTATGAGAGGATCATGCAAAGAAAAGCAGATTCTCAGGAAAAATATGGATATGGTCCGGCGGTATACTATCGCTTTTCGGATCTGGATATTTCCATCGGTCTGATTCAGGCGATCCATGGAAAATTCTGCGACCAATGCAACCGCGTCCGCATCACTTCAGAGGCAAAATTAAAGCCTTGTCTGGCTTCTGCAAAAGTGATCGATCTGCGTCCGGCACTGGAAGATACAGAAAATTCAGACGAGCTGGCAGAGCTGATGCGGCAGGCGATTTTTCGGAAGCCGAAATCGCATCATTTTGAGGAGCAGAATCCGGAAAAAAGTTCAGAAACCATGAATCAGATTGGCGGATAAGATTAAAGGAGAAATAGATGGGAAAACTGATTGCGATCAATATCAGTGAAAAACGCGGGACAGAAAAAAAAGAAATACAGGAAGCACAGCTGGTTGCAGATTTCGGGATTGCCGGAGATGCACATGCAGGTAAATGGCACAGGCAGGTCAGTCTTTTATCTTTTGAAAAAATCGAAGATTTCAAAGCCAGAGGAGCCAGAATCGAAAACGGATCCTTCGGGGAGAATCTGATTGTCTCCGGATTTGACTTTAAAACGCTGCCGCTCGGAACGAGGTTTCAGATTGGAGATGCACTGCTTGAGATGACGCAGATCGGAAAACAGTGCCATTCTCACTGTGCCATTTATCAGCGGATGGGCGAGTGCATCATGCCGAAAGAAGGCGTGTTTGCCGTTGTCTTAAAAGGCGGCACGATCAAAAAAGGTGATGAGGTGACGATGATACCGGCAAATTTTTATGCGACCGTCCGGGATCGGAATAAGGCAGCGGACACATTGACAGCGACCGTCATTACCGGAAAAAACAGGGGCGAAAAGCTCTGTATGATGGATGGAAAAATCCGTGCGGTACGAAGTTCCGGTGCCGGAATGTATCATGGTCTGCACAAACAAGATATGAATGAAGAGGCAAAAGAATCAATATCCGGATCGGATTTTTTAAATGAAAAACATGCCGAAGAAATCTGGAAGGCACATCTTGCAGGCAAACACCGGATCACGATCGAAGAGCAGGAGATTTTTCTTCATTCCATCGGAAACAGGGCAAGACTTGTGATCTGCGGCGGCGGACACGTATCAACTGCCCTGGTGAGGATGGCAAAACTGCTGGATTTTGAAATCTGGGTTCTGGAAGACCGCCCGTTTTTTGCAGAACATGCAAAACAGGAGGGAGCAGATCACATTCTTTGTGGAGATTATGTGGAAAGTCTTGCAAAAATCCCGAAAGATGTGGATAATTATTATGTCTGCATGACGAGAGGACATCGTTTTGATCTGGAGTGCTTAAAAGAGATTTATAAAAGTAATTTTGCTTATGTGGGCATGATGGGTTCCAGAAAGCGAAGCGTGCTGGTGCGAAAAGATCTGGAAGCGGCAGGTTATACAAAAGAGCAGGTACAAAAGCTGCATTCCCCGATCGGCCTGGCAATCGGAGCACAGACTCCGGCAGAGATCGCACTTTCCGTGATCAGCGAGATCGTGCAGTGCAAAAATGAACGTGCAAAAGCGGCAGAAACAGACGAGGCAATTCTGGAAGAACTGACAGAGCCGCAGAGACTTTCAAAATTTGCAGTAAATGATGAAAATGAGATGGAATACCGCATGCTTTGTACGATCATCGAAAAAAGGGGCAGTGCACCCAGAAGCATCGGAACCCAGATGCTGGTCACATCGGACAACCGTATTATTGGAACCATCGGCGGAGGCTGTGCAGAAGCTGAAGTGATCAGCAGATGTCGCGGATATTTTGCGGAAATGCGAAAAGGCATACATGGGATCTGCGAGATTGTCAAAATCCAGATGAGCACCGATAACGTCGAAGAAGAAGGCATGGTGTGCGGCGGCAGGATTGAAGTGCTGCTGGAGGAGACATGACAGGGCATGCAGCACTATGGTATGCAGGAACTGATCGTAAATGTACAGAATCTTTGTATAAACTTATAGTGGAAATGGATTATAAAAATAAAGAGCATTTAAAAATTGCATCATGAAAGGAAAAAGCAAATGAAGAAAACGATCGCAGTAACTTTCGCAATCGTATCACTGGCAGCCGCAGGAGTTCTTCTTGTAGGATGTGGAAGCAAGGAAAAGAAAACAGAAGTTACCGTTTTTGCAGCAAAGAGTCTGAACGGTGTTATGGATGAGCTGTGCGAAAAGTACAACAGTGAGCATCCGAATGTAACTTTCCAGACAAACTATGACAGTTCCGGAACGTTGATGACACAGATCAAGGAAGGTGCAAAATGCAACATTTTCTTTTCTGCCGGTGTTTCTCAGATGGATGAGCTGCAGGCAGGTTTTGACGGTGGTGATATCGTGGAAGGAAGCCGGCGGGATCTTCTGAACAATCAGGTATGCCTTGTTACATGGAAAGGCAGCGATACCAAAGTAACAGATTTTTCCAATCTTTCTCTTGCAAAGAACATGGCACTGGCAGATCAGACCGTTCCGGTTGGACAGTATACCAGAAAAGCACTGATCAATGCGGGCATGGCAGGCTCAGAGTACACAGAAGTCGATCAGCTGACAGATGATGTGATATCAAAGGCACTGGGTGGCCTGGAAATCAATAACTGTGCAAACGTAGGAGCCGTTGCATCCGCAGTTGCAGAAGGAGCAAATGAAGTCGGAACGGTTTATTATTCTGATACGTTCGGATATGAAGATCAGCTGGATATTATCGAGCAGCTGCCGAATTCCCTGACCGGTGATGTGATCTATCCGGTAGCAGCAGTAGAAAGTGATCATACTTCCGATGAAGAACTGGAAGCTTCCGAGGATTTCCTTACTTACCTGCAAAGTGAAGAAGCAGTGAAACTGTTTGAAAAATATCATTTTACTGTACAGTAGGAGATATCTATGAATTTGCAGAATCTGGATTTTACACCGCTTTGGATTACAATGAAAACCGGAGTGGCTGCAACGTTTGTTTCCTTTTTCCTTGGGATTTTTGCGGCCAGATTTGTGATGGGCCGGAAGGGAAAAGCAAGAGCGTTCTGGGATGGTTTTCTGACAATGCCGCTGGTACTTCCGCCGACTGTGGCAGGATACATTCTGCTTCGTACATTCAGTACAAAAAGACCGTTTGGCCGTTTTCTGGCGAACAGTCTTGGCATTCAGGCAGTACATACCTGGCTTGGCTGTGTGCTGGCGGCAACGGTCATCGCTTTTCCGCTGATGTACCGCAATGCGAGAGCGGCCTTTGAACAGGTCGATGAGAATGTGATCTATGCGGCACAGACGCTTGGATTGAGTGAGCGGACGATCTTCTGGAAGATCCGCATACCGATGGCAAAACCGGGCATTTTATCCGGTACAGTCTTGGCATTTGCAAGGGCGATCGGTGAGTATGGGGCGACTTCCATGCTCGCCGGAAATATCGCCGGCAGGACTTCGACGATCTCGCAGCAGATCGCCATGGTGCTCCAGAACGGAGATTTTGCACTTGCCGGTTTCTGGTGTCTGGTGATTTTTGTGATTTCGTTTGTGTGTCTTGTTGCACTGAATCTGTTTGGAGAGAAGAAAAGTAAAGGGAAAAAGCATGCCTTTCATCGTAAAAATAAAAAAACAACTGGCTCTTTATGAGCTGACGGTTGATCTGGAAACGGAAGCCGGGATTCTGGCGGTGATCGGAGGATCAGGTTCCGGAAAAAGCATGACGCTCAAATGCATTGCCGGGATCGAGACGCCGGACAGCGGATTTATTTCGCTGAATGGCAGGGTTCTGTATGATTCTTCAAAAAAGATCAATCTTCCGCCGCAGAAACGGAACGTCGGCTATCTTTTTCAGGAGTACGCCCTGTTTCCGACTATGACGGCAGCTGAAAATATCAGCATTGTGATGAAACAAAAGAATCCGGTCCAGGTGCAGAAATGGCTGGAAGAATACGGTCTTGGAGATTATGCGGACAGTTATCCTGATCATCTTTCCGGCGGACAGAAACAGCGTCTTGCCATGATCCGCATGCTGGCGGCCGAGCCGCAGTGCATTCTTTTAGATGAGCCGTTTTCCGCACTGGATGAGCATATCAAGCGGAAAATGGAGCGGGAAGTGATGGAGATGCTGCATGATTTTGACAAACCGATCCTTTTTGTTTCGCATAATCAGGAGGAGGTTTATCGCCTGGCAGACCGGATTGGCAGCATGGAAAACGGCAGATTCAGTCCGATCCGTGAAAAGAGGGCATTTTTTGCAGAGCCTCAGACAGTCGGGCAGGCAAAACTGGTGGGCTGCAATAATATTTCAGAGATTGACTGGATCAGCGAAGACCGGGTGTACGCAAAAGACTGGAATCTTTCGCTGAGAGTCCCGTTTACGGAGCTGGAAGAGCAGAAAAAATATCGTGCGATCGCCATTTATCCGGGAGATATCACTCTTTATTCAGAAGATGCCATACTGGAAGAAAAACAAGTCAGGAATAAAATTTCAGTAAAATCCTGTAGCACCGAAGAAGAACTGCACAGCTGGGCGGTAAGCTGTCAGATAGATGGAACCGATACGGAACTTATGATGCTTTTATCGAAAGAAAAAATGCCGTCGGTACCGGAAAAAATTACAGAAATCTTTGTGGATGGTGGAAAAATCCATTTGCTGCATTAAAGATGATGCAGTATGTTTTACAGAAAGTGTGGGGATGATAAAATGATTTATCTGGACAACGCAGCGACAACGCTTCAAAAACCGCAGGCAGTTTATGATGCCGTTCTTGATGCCATGAAAACTTTGGGAAATTCCGGGCGGGGATTTTCCGGTGCGGCACTTGGAGCATCGAGAATGATCTATGAGGCGAGACGGACGCTCTGCGATTTTTTCGGAGGCAGTGATCCATCGAGGCTGGTTTTTACGTCCAATGCAACGGAAGCTTTGAATATGGCAATCCAGGGGATGTTTCTTCCGGGAGATCATGTGATCACGACGCAGCTGGAGCATAATTCGGTGCTGCGTCCGCTCTATGCCATGCAGAAAAAGGGTGTTGAACTTACGATTGCGGCGAGTGGACAGAACGGAACGGCAGATTTTGATGCGATCGAAGCAGCCATCCGGGCAAACACGAAAGCGATCGTCTGCACCCATGCATCGAATCTGACCGGAAACTTGACGGACATGCCGAGGATGGGAGAGCTTGCAAGGCGGCATGGGCTGTTTCTGATCGTCGATGCTTCGCAGACTGCAGGTGTGATTCCGATTGATGTAAAACAGATGCATATCGATGTGCTCTGTTTTACCGGGCACAAAAGCCTGTTTGGACCGCAGGGAACCGGCGGACTTTACATAGGTGAGGGTGCAGAGATAAAGCCTTTAAAAAGCGGCGGGACCGGCGTGCACAGTTTCCTGAAAACACAGCCGGAAGAACTCCCGGAGCATCTCGAAGCCGGAACGTTGAATGGCCACGGGATTGCAGGACTTCTTGCAGGTGTACAGGAAATCCAGAAGATCACAGCAGAAGAGATATGGAAAAAAGAGCGAAATCTGATGGAGTGTTTTGTTGCGAAAATCAAGCAGATTCCCAATGTGAAGATATATGGCGATTTTTCGGATAAAAACAGATGCCCGATCGTTTCTCTGAATATCGCAGGCGTGGATTCTTCGCAGGTCAGTGAATGGCTCTTGGAAGAGTATGAGATTGCAGTGCGTTCGGGAGCACACTGTGCACCACTGATGCATCAGTATTTTGGAACGCAGAAGCAGGGCATGGTGCGTTTCAGCTTTTCGTATTATAATACAGAAAAAGAGGCACTGACGGCCGCAGAAGCGATCCGTGAGATCGCAGAAGAAGTGGAGGCGTGAAATGACAGAAGAGATTGTATTTTGTAAGGGTGGCGGATGTACGGCAAAATTAGGACCGGATCTTTTAAGTCACGTGCTTGGCAAAATCCCAAGAGGGGAAAAAGATCCGGATCTTCTGATCGGATATGACAGTCGGGATGATGCGGCTGTTTATCAGATTACGGAAGATACCGCCATTGTCCAGACGCTGGATTTTTTTCCGCCGATGCTGGAAGATCCGTATTTGTTTGGGCAGATTGCAGCGGCAAATGCTTTAAGTGACATTTATGCGATGGGCGGAACGGTAAAGACAGCATTGAATATCCTCTGTTTTCCGGAAAAAATGGATTTAAATATTCTTGGAAAGATTATGCAGGGCGGGGCAGAAAAGGTGATCGAGGCGGGCGGAACGCTGGCAGGTGGTCATTCCATTGCCGATGCCGATGTCAAATACGGACTGTCTGTGATGGGTATTGTAAATCCAAAACAGATCTATGCAAATGACAAAGGCAGACCGTCGGATGTACTGATCTTTACCAAGAAACTCGGAGTCGGGCTGGTGTGCAATGCAAACCGTGTCGGCCAGGCACCGAAAGGAGCTATGGAAGAGGCAGTCGCTTCGATGACCATGCTCAATAAAAAAGCTGCAAAGATCAGCCATCGTTACGAGATACATGCCTGTACCGATGTGACCGGTTTTGGATTTTTAGGACACTTAAGTGAAATGATAAACGATGCCATTTCGGCAGAAATCGACAGCATTTCCATCCCGGTCATCAGAGGAGCAATGCACTGTGCAGAAGAATTTCTGCTGACGGCCGCGGCACAGCGAAACCGCAATCATGTCGCAGAACGTGTGACATTTTCAAAATATATTCCATTTGCGATGGAAGAACTGCTCTTTGATCCGCAGACCTCCGGAGGACTGTTATTTGCCGTGAAAAAAGAAGACGCAGCGGCATTTGAGAAAGAATTAAGAGAAGCCGGAATGCCGGCAGCGATCGTCGGAAGGTTTACGGAGAAAAAAGAAAAAGATATCTATGTGAATTGAGGAGGAATGTAATATGATCACAGTAAATGCAATGGGCGATGCATGTCCGATCCCGGTTGTTAAGACAAAAAATGCGATTGCATCTTTAAAAGGTGCCGATGTGGTGGAGACACTGGTTGACAATGAAATCGCAGTTGAAAATCTGAAAAAGATGGCAGACCAGAAAGGTTATAAGACCACAAGTGAAAAGCTTGAAGAAGGAAAATATCGTGTGTGCATCATCGTGGAAAACGTGGTGGATAACGTTGAAAAAAAAGACGGAGACAGTGGAAAATTCTGTGACTGTACGCCGGAAAAAGAGAGCAATAAGGTGGTTGTGATCCGCTCTTCCGTGATGGGAGAGGGTGATCCGGAGCTTGGAAAAGTGCTGTTAAAAGGCTTTATTTATGCGATTTCGCAGCAGAAAGATCTGCCGAAAACCATGCTTTTTTATAATGGCGGTGCATTTATCACCTGTGAAGGTTCCCAGTCGCTGGAGGATCTGAAAGCACTGGAAGAACAGGGCGTGAAAATTTTAACATGCGGGACTTGTTTAAATCACTATGGTCTGACGGACCGGCTTGCAGTCGGAGAAGTGACGAACATGTATGAGATCGCGGAAAAGATGACGCAGGCTTCCCTGATTGTAAGTCCGTAATATGAGAAAAAAAACAAAGCAGCTGGTGATCACATTTTCCACCACGACAGCGGCGATGGCGATGGAAAAGAGGGCACAGGAAATGGGGATTTTCGGGCGGCTGATCCCGCTTCCATCCGAGATTTCAGCAGGGTGCGGACTTTCCTGGAAAACGAAACCGGAAGAAAAAGAAAAAATGCTTGTGTTTCTGGAAGAAGAAAAGCTGAAGTGGGAAGCAATGTATGAGTTAGAGTTGTATTAGATATGAGATAAATTGATATTCGGGATGGGATTTGATTTAAAGCCTGATGCAGCCACCGGCGGATTGCATCGGTGTACAGTAAGAATGTCAGAGATAATTTTTGAATAGGGAAAGGACAGTATGGGATATTTTAATCAATACGTAAGGGCAGAAAGTCTGGAAGAGGCCTATGGGCTTTACCAGAAAAAAAATAATTTTGTTCTCGGCGGTATGCTCTGGCTGAAGATGCGGAAGCGGCCGTTTGGAACAGCGATCGATCTGTCAGATCTTGGTCTGGATCAGATCGAAGAAGATGAAAAAGAATTTCGCATCGGAGCGTATGTTTCGCTTCGGGAACTGGAGACAAACGAGGCGTTAAATACTTACACGAAAGGTGCGTTTGCCGAGTCGGTGAAACATATCGTCGGTGTACAGTTTCGAAATGTGGCTACGGTCGGCGGCAGTCTCTGGGGACGTTACGGATTTTCGGATGTGATGACGATCTTCCGTGCCATGGGTGCAAAGGTGCAGCTGCATCATGCAGGCATCTTGGATCTGGATGAGTTTGTAAAAATGCCAAGAAAGACAAGGGATATTCTTGTTTCCGTGATCGTGCCGAAAAAGGTAAAGGCAGTGGTGTATTTAAGTCAGAGAAACCAGTCCACAGATTTTCCGGTGCTGACCTGTGCGGTGGCAAAACGGGAAGAAGGCTATGTCGCAGCAGTCGGGGCAACGCCGCATCTTGCGGAAACCGTCTGGGATAAGGATGGTATCTTAACCGAGGTAAACGAAGAAAATATCGAAAAATTTGCCATGCAGGCTGCAGAGCAGATCCGTTTCGGCAGTAATATGAGAGCCGGAGCTACATATCGGAAGATCGTCTGTCAGGTGCTTGTAAAACGTGCACTGCATGCGATCGAGACAGAAAATGTCGGAGAGGAGGAAAAGTGCTGATGGAAGTGACCATTACATTAAATGGAAAAAAGATCACAGATTCGGTGGATGCCGATATGGTGCTCCTTGATTTTTGCAGAAAACATAAATGTTTTTCCGTCAAAAGAGGATGTGAGACCGGAAACTGCGGGCTTTGCACCGTTTTACTGGATGGAAAACCAGTGCTTTCCTGCAGCGTTCCGGTCGGACGTGCATCAGGAAGAAAAGTAGATACCTTAGAAGGCCTCCAGGAAGAAGCAAAGAAATTTACGGATTTTTTTGCAGTGCAGGGTGCCGATCAGTGCGGATTCTGCAATCCGGGTTATATCGTAAATATCGTGGCACTGCTGCGTGAAAATCCAGATCCGACTGACGAAGAGATCCTCGAATATTTATCGGGAAATCTCTGCCGCTGTACCGGATATCAGAGCCAGCTGCGTTCGCTCCGCAACTATCTGAACAGCAAAAAAGAAGCGGCACCACTTGATCTGGAAGCAGAAGTCTATGGTGCGGATATCGGAAGGGAGTGGAAGCATGAGTGAATTTAAGCGAGATCGAAAAGATTATCATATGGTCGGAAAATGTGTTCCGAAAAAAGATTCAAACCAGCTTCTGCTCGGAAAACCGGTTTTCATGGATGATATTGTGCCGCAGGACTGCCTGGTGGTAAAACTGCTCCGCAGTCCACATGCCCATGCTCTGGTAGAAGAGGTCAAAACAGTGGCAGCTGCCAAAGTTCCGGGTATCGAAGCCATCTATACCTGGAAAGATGTGCCGAAAGAACGCTTCTGTATTGCCGGACAGACTTATCCGGAGCCATCGCCGTATGACCGTCTGATCCTCGATCAGAGAGTACGCTGTGTCGGTGATCCGGTGGCGATCGTGGTCGGTGAGACGGAAAAAGCAGTCGATAAAGCACTGCGTTTGATCAAGGTAAAATATCAGATTCTGGAGCCGGTGCTGGATTTTCACAAAGCCCTCGATAACGAGGTTCTGGTACATCCGGAGGAGAACTGGAAATCCTATGGAAATACCGGTGATGTGAAACGTAACCTTCTGCATCACGAAGAAGATGCCCATGGCGACGTAGAGCAGGTGTTGAGTGAATGTGATGAAGTGATCGAACACAACTGGCGGATCAAGGCAGCACAGCAGGGGTATATGGAAACCATCCGTGCTTACTGCGAGATCGACCGTTACGGACGTCTCCACTGCATCAGTTCCACACAGATCGTCTTTCATGTAAGACGTATCATTGCCAACGCACTTGGAATCCCAAAATCGATGGTGCGTGCGGAAAAACCGCGTATCGGTGGCGGATTCGGGGCAAAACAGACAGCAGTATGCGAAGTTTATCCGGCATTTGTGACCTGGATGACAAAGAAACCATGTAAACTGATCTACAGCCGAAAAGAATGTCAGACGATCGCTTCTCCGAGACATGAGATGGAAGTGACTGTCCGTTTAGGTGCGATGAAGGACGGGCATATCCGGGCCATCGACCTTTACACCTTATCCAATACAGGTGCATACGGAGAACACGGAACTACGACTGTAGGACTTTCCGGACATAAAGCACTTCCGCTTTATACCGGAGGCTGTGAGGCAACCAGATTTTCCTGCGACGTAGTCTATACGAATGTTCAGGCAGCCGGAGCCTACCGCGGCTACGGTGCGACACAGGGTATTTTCGCACTGGAATCCGCAGTCAATGAGCTGGCGGAGAAACTGCACATGGATCCGGTGGAGATCCGTATGAAAAATATCGTCCGTGAAGGTATGTTTATGCCGGCTTACTTCGGTGAGACGGCAAATGCCTGTGCACTGGATCGCTGTATCGAACACTGTGCCGACAACTTCCACTGGAAAGAAAAATATCCGGTGCGTGACATGGGAAATGGAAAAGTGCGTGCAGCAGGCATGGCACTGGCAATGCAGGGATCCTGTATTTCCAATGTCGATGTCGGTTCCTGTACCTTAAAACTCGGTGACGGTGGAACTTATAACATGATGATCGGAGCGGCTGATATGGGAACGGGATGCGATACGATCCTTGCGCAGATGGCAGCAGAAGTGCTGGACTGTGATGCAGACCAGATTTCCGTTTTCGGGGCAGATACGGATGCATCCCCATATGACTCCGGGTCTTATGCATCCTCCACCACTTATGTGACAGGAATGGCAACGCAGAATGCAGCACTGCAGTTGCGGGAAAACATCAAAAAGATCGGAGCAGGCATGCTTAAGTGTGAGCTGGAAGAAGTCGATTTTGACGGTGAGAAAGTCTATCTGATCGACGGCAGGAAATCAGTAAGCCTTGCAGATATCGCTACAAAATCCCAGGTCAATAACCTGATCCCGGTGGATGTGACAGCCACCTATTCTTCCCCGGTATCCCCGCCACCTTATATGGTCGGAATGGTAGAGATCGAGCTGGACAAAGAGACAGGAAGCATCGAGATCCTGGATTATCAGGCTGTGATCGACTGTGGCATCCCGGTTAATCCAAACCTCGCCAGAGTACAGGCAGAGGGCGGTATCGGACAGGGAATCGGCATGGCACTTTATGAAAATGTGACCTACAACGCACAGGGAAAAATCGCAGAGAACAGCTTTATGCAGTACAAGATCCCGACGCGTCTGGATATGGGCAGGATCAACGTAGAATTTGAAACCAGCTACGAGCCAAGCGGCCCGTTTGGTGTCAAATCCATCGGTGAGATCGTGATCAACACCCCAGCACCGGCACTCGCCCATGCGATTTACCGTGCGACCGGCGTATGGCACCGAACCGTACCGTTCACTCCGGAAAAGATTCTGATGAGCATGCTCGATCCACAGTGGAAAGAAATCGACCGTCGTGTCAAAGAATCATGATACATATCATTTATATGGCGGCTGGAAACAGCCGCCGTTTTGGAAATGCAAACAAACTGCTCCAGGACTGGAACGGAAAGTCGCTCTATCTCCATACGTTTGAGAAACTGCTCCGGATCAGAGCAAAAGATCCGCAGAATATTTCCCTGACGGTAGTTACGCAGTATCCGGAAATTTATCAGGAAGTGAAGGAGTATTCCGGTGTACATGCCGTATTTTGCGAAGAGAGCAGACTTGGCGTGTCCTATACCATAAAGGCAGGGATCCGTGCAGTTGGGGAAATATATGACTCTGTAAAGAAGAAAATTTGCCCGGTGCAGGAAGCACATGATTTTGTGAGAAAAGAGCATTGCTTTGTAAAGAATGAGAGTTCTTTTGAAAGAAAGACAGAGCATGTAAGAACGTGGGATTATCTGATGTTCACAGTTGCCGATCAGCCGAACTTAAGCGAGCAGAGCATCGAAGCACTGATTGGGGCAGCAGACCGGCGATTCAGACAGGGATATACTTCGCAGCCGCCGACGTTCTCTCTGTGTTGTGGGGAAAGAGTCGGCAATCCCTGTATGTTCCGGGCAGATCTGATCCCGGAACTGATGCAGCTGGAAGGCGATAAGGGCGGAAGGTCTGTTCTGAAAAAACACGAGTGCTGTTACGTGGAGATAGAAAATGAAGAAGAATTTTCTGATATCGATACAGAAGAACAGATAAAGAAAAATTCAACTGTCAGTTGAAAATAGGGTCAGAACGAAACGAAAGCAGAGACACAGCGGCGGAATTCATATCCGTCCTGTGCTCTGCTTTCTGATTTTACAAACGCTTCAGGAAACTAGGCCATAAAACAAGTTTATAACATCGAAGCTCTCAGTTCTTCCGGTGTTTTCTGAGACAGCATAGCCGGTGCGATATCGAATACGCTTCTTGCTCCGGATTCGCCATTCTTGGACAGACGATATGCAGCACGTGCATAAGCAACCAGAACACTTCCGGTAAATTCCGGATTAGAATCCAGCTTCAGAGAATACTCAATCACATGCTTGTTGCCCTCACATCCGGTTTCACCGGTGCGGATCACAAAACCGCCGTGCGGCATCTTGCTGTGATGAGCCTTTAATTCTTCTTCTGAAATGAAGTTTACGGTTGTATCGTATTCATCGAAATAGTTCGGCATTGTCTTGATCGCTTTTTCGATGGCAGCTTTATCTGCACCTTCTTCCGCAACGACATAACATTCTCTTAAATGTTTCTCTCTGGTAGTCAGTGTCGGTTCGCTTCCGCTTCTTACCTGTTTCATGGCAGATTCGATCGGAACGGTGTACTGGATCGCATTTTTAACGCCTTCGATACGGCGGATCGCGTCAGAATGTCCCTGGCTTACGCCCTTGCCCCAGAATGTATAAGTGCTTCCCTGAACCAGGATGGATTCTGCATACAGACGGTTCAAAGAGAACATACCCGGATCCCAGCCGACAGAGATAATGCCGATGTTTCCGCCTTCCTTTGCAGCCTTATCTACGCTTGCAAAATATTCCGGGATTCTTGCGTGTGTATCGAAACTGTCGATCGTGTTGAAAGAAGCAGCAACTTTTGGTCCGATGACCGGCAGATCGGTAGCAGAACCGCCGCAGAGGATCATAACATCGATCTCATTTTTCATAGATTCCATATCATCGAAATGCTTTACAACAGCACCTTCCGTCTGAATGGAAACACCGGCAGGATCTCTTCTTGTGAAAACTGCTTTCAGTTCCATATCATCATTGCGTTTGATGGACTGCTCAACGCCACGTCCAATGTTGCCATAGCCAACAATACCAATTCGGATTTTTCCCATTTTCTTACATCTCCTGTTAAAAATTTTCTGTTATCCATCATAGGATTCCATCTTTGGGAACCCTGTGAACTGTTCTAAATTATAGCATAGATTTTTGCTCAGGCAATCATTTTCTTTTGAGAAAATATGATGTATACTGAAAAGTAGGATAAATTTGCAACGATTTTTGGAGAAAAGACAGAAGAAGTGGAGGAGAAGCCCTGGCATATCTTTTAAACGAAAAGCTGTCAGCATTGGGGTATAAAGTATTTTATGATATAGAATCACTCTCATCCGGAAAATTTAATGCAAAACTTCTGGAAGTGATCGATGAGTGTAATGATGTTCTGGTGATTTTACCGCCAAATTCTCTGGAGCGGTGCGTCAATGAAGATGACTGGCTGCGTCTGGAAGTAGCTTATGCGATCAGACAGGGAAAAAATATTATTCCGATCATGATGAAAGGATTCGAGTGGGGCAAAGATATACCGGAAGATATAAAAGAATTAAAAAATTATAATGGCGTGATCGTGACCTTTGATTTTTTTGAGGGCGTTTTAGCGAGAATTATAAAATATCTGACAAATTCATCAAAAGAGAAAATGATCACGGAGAAAAAGAGCCATATTTTATTCTGGGCGGATTTTGATGATGCGATCATTGAAAAAATCGTGAACAAACTGAAACTGGATGATTATTTTATTGAGATCATGAGTGAACCGGTGGAAATTCTTTCGAAAAATTTGCAGGAAATTTATGCGATCATTTTGATCGTCACCGATTGTACCAAGTTTTCTTCGAATATTTATGCAGCAAAGCGAATCAATGAAACGCTGGTGCGGTATGTGCGAAAAGGAGGAAAACTGATCGGTGCACACGATGTCATCTACAGAAGGACCAAGAATGAGCTGCTGCAAAATATGTTTGGATGCAAGATCGTTAATTTTGAGCAGACAGAAACGGTACATTATCATAAGACGGAGGAATGCCTGGAAGAAGACAGATTCAGCAATCTGCCGGAAGATTTTGTGCTTCATGACGCAGAAATATGCTGGGGAAAAGTTGCAGAAGATGTTGATGTGTATTTTGAAACAGAGTCGGGGATCCCACTTGTATTTTCCAGAGAATACGGAAATGGTCTGTGTATCTTTTTGAATTCCGGTGATTTTAAAGAAAGACCGCCGCGGTCTATTTTGATAACGAATCGGAAGCACCGGAGAATTCCATCCCGGCATTTCAAAGAGCGGTACAGCAGGGCTATGGCATTGAACTGGATGTACAGCTGACAACAGACAACCGACTGGTTGTTTTTCATGATGAAACACTGCAGAGAATGTGTGGGTTTGACAAAAAGCTTACGGAATGTTCTTATGATGAGTTGAAACATTACCGGCTTGCAAAATCAGACGAAAAAATTCCGCTGTTTGATGAGGTTCTCAAAGTGATAGATGGAAAAGTTCCGCTGATCGTTGAGGTGAAATCAGAAGGAGACTGGAAAAAAACAACGCAGCTTATGGCAGAAAGAATGGATTCTTATCGAGGATGTTACTGTATGGAATCGTTCCATCCGTTTGCAGTGAAATGGTTCAAAGATCACAGACCGGAGATCATTCGCGGACAGCTTTCCACAAATTATTTTAAAGACAAGATTAACAGAAAATGGTATGAAAAATTTTTACTGTCAAATCTCATGCTGAATTTTCTTACAAAACCGGATTTCATTGCGTATAACCATTTATGGAAAAAGGATTTTTCCTATACTCTGTGCAGAAAACTTTTCAAACCGGAGAATGTTGCATGGACCATAAAAAACCAGAAGGAACTGGAAGAAGCAGAAAAAACATTTGATGTGATCATTTTTGACAGCTTTATCCCTAAAAAGAGATCATAAATAAAGGAAGTGTTTGAGCATGGCAGAAAAATATGATGAAAAAGAAATAAGAGAAGATTACCGGAAACTGACAAAACTGCTGATCGAAAAAAAGATGACGATCACCACGATGGAATCGGCAACATCCGGGCAGATTGCATCCCTGATCACGGATACGGAAGGCTCATCGGCGGTGCTCAAAGGTGCCTTTGTCACTTACTGCAACGAAGCGAAGATCATGCAGGGCGTTCCGGCAGAAATCATTGACAAATACACCGTTTATTCCACACAGACCGCAGAAGCGATGGCGAAGGGGTTCGTATGAGACAGCAGACAAATAAAACAGAAAATGGTAGGGCAAATCCGGAAACAATAAACTGGGATCCGCAGATTTATAATTATGCAGAAAGAACAGGAAATCTGAAAGCGGAGGCCGTCGGTGTGGTCAGCGAAGAAAAACATTTCCCGGTGTTTGAAGGACGGATGGTCTTTAAACCGCTCACAAAATCAAAGCCGCTCTCTACGCCGTTGTTTGCCTATGCAGAAGTATTCTGGTCCTGGGTGATCGATGCCTATTTTATTCCGGCACCGCAGTATCAGCTTGCCCTTTGCAGAGGATATGAGGCAGAGTGCGGCAAATATTATGATTACGGGACCGTATCTCCGATGATCTACGAAGAAGGAGAGCATCTTTTAAATCTGCTTGAATTTTTCCGGGCGTATCCGGATGACAAAGTTCAGATCGATGATTACTTAAATTACTGTCAGATGTTTTATGATTACACCGAAATTCTGGAAGCAGATTATTTTCAGAAAAACCGGGAGATCGCAGAAAATCTGGCAATGCAGATCCTGATCTCCGTCCTGAAAGGCGATCAGAATTATCATTATGAAAATATTGCATTTGTGTGCAATGCATCCGGACAGATCCTGAGGCTTGCACCGATGATCGACCACGAATTTTCCACCTATTTTATGTTTCCGGACAATATACAAAGACACACCTACTGGTTGGATGAACTGAAAAGATCCATCGAAGGAAAGTCCGTCCGGCCGGAAGAGTACAAAGATTTCCCAAATGAAAAAGAACGCAGGCTGATGGAAAAGAGTGCAACCTGCCTGTACCGAAATCTCATTTACATCAAAGAGCATTATCCGGAAGTCACAGCCACCTTTCTGGAAAACGTAAGCAGACTGAAACGCGATCTTTTGCAGAAACGAGAAAGCTTTTTTATTCAGAAAGCCAAAGATTATCCGGATTATGCAAACTCCGATGCCTACCTGATCGGAAAAGCCAGATACAAAGACCACGACGAAGAAAAAGCAGCCGCTTACGAAAAACAGTATGGCAGAGAAGGAAAAGAAATATCCTTTGATCTTATGAACTGCCTGATCAATTATGAAGTGCAGGAGATCATAGAACAGATGGAGAGGATATTGAGATAAAGCGATTAAGAGAAAATAAGAAGGAAAAGAGAATATGGCATACGGAAAAGCAATCAAGATCCCAAGAACAGAAGTACACAACTGCGACCGGGAAGATATGAAAGGGGCAGGTGTTTATTTTCTGTTCTGCCAGGAAGAGGACGGAGATGCCTCCGTATACATCGGTGAGGCAGAAAATGTACTGGAAAGACTGAACCAGCATCTGAGAGATTATCAGACAGGGAAAGAAAAATATTACTGGAATACAGCGGTGATCTTTGTCGGAAGAGATTTGAACAAAGCACTGATCCGTTATCTGGAAAATCGCCTGGTAGAAATCGCACGTGACAGTAAAAGTTATGTGGTCCTTACCAAAAATACCTATAAGAATACTGTGATGAAAGAATCACAGGTCGCAGTGATGGAAGAATTTATCGAAAACGTAAAAATCCTGATCAGCACGCTTGGCTATAAAGTGCTGCTTCCGGCACCACAGGCAACAGACGATACCATTTATTTGTACTGCAAAGGATCCGGTGCAAATGCAAAAGGTTTTGTCAGTGCCGGAGGATTTACCGTGCTGAAGGATTCGATTGTTTCGGATCATATCGTTCCATCGTTGGAGACAAGAGGAAAAACATACTACAATCTGAGAAATAAGCTGGAAGCAGACGGTGTGATTTCAGAGAGAAAATTTGTCCGAAATTACGAGTTCAGTGCTCCGTCAGCCGCATCCGCAGTGATCCTCGGACATACCTCAAACGGAAATATGGACTGGAAAACAGCAGGCGGAGTGAGACTGAAAGATCTGTAAAGAGAATCCGTACAGTAAAGAAAAATAACAGAAAACGATCCGGAGACAGAAGAAAATAAAGTTACAGAAATCTGGATAAAAGAAGCGATTGGAAAGTTGAAAAAAATTACAGAAGAGAAAGAGAGCGTGAGATAAATGAAAGTTTTAGTAATTCCGGATGTGCATCTGAAACCACAGATGTTCCGGCAGGCAGCAGATTTGATGGATACAGGGAAAGCAGATCGTGCGGTATGTTTGATGGATATTCCGGATGACTGGGACAGAGAATATGACATTGCACTTTATGAAGAGACCTACGACGAAGCGATAAGGTTTGCTTTGGAATTTCCGGATACAGCATGGTGTTATGGCAATCATGACCTCAGTTACTTCTGGCATTGTCTGGAGAGTGGCTACAGTTCCATGGCATCCGCAACAGTACAGAGAAAGCTGCTGGAACTTCGCAGGACCGTTCCGGAAGATCATCCGATCCAATTTGTTCAGAAGATCGACAATGTACTGTTTTCCCATGGCGGCGTGCTGAATTATTTTGTTGAGGAATATGTCCCAAAATCCAAATACCACGATGTGGATGCGGTTGTGGAAGAAATCAATAAATTGGGACGAATAGAGATGTGGAACGATATGTCGCCTATCTGGCTGCGTCCGCAGCGACCAGGCATACGTTTGTATAAACCGCGGAAACTGCTTCAGGTAGTAGGCCATACGCCGATGAATGAAATAACAAGAGAAAAAAATCTGATCAGTACAGATGTATTTTCCACCTACCGGGACGGCAGACCGATCGGAACACAGGAGTTTTTATTGCTGGATACCGTGACCTGGGAGTATGTGGGGGTAAAATAGAAATATGGAATGAGTTGACTGACAAATGAAAAACCTTATATTTGTTTCTTGACTCAGAAAATTAGATGAGGGTAGAAATGACTGATGACTGATGAAACATTAAAATATTATGACCAGAATGCAGATGCCTTTGTACAGGGTACGATTTCAGTGATATACAGGAACGTTTTCAGTGTGCATTGCATGGAAACAGCGTATTGGATTTTGGCTGCGGATCAGGAAGGGATACAAAAAAATTTGAAGATCTGAATTTACAGAAAAAATTTCACACCGTCGAAAAGTGACTTCATGATGATTGCTATATATACCGAAATGGAATATATATGCGGCGGATGCAATTTGTGGAGAAGAATATTTTTACAAGAAAATCAAACTTTTTATGACAAAACAGAATCGGAAAATGGATAGGAAGCCCCGAGATGATGTCAAATATCTGAAAAATCAATCTTTTAAGATATAACAAAAAGGAATATGTGTTTCGTTGACAAAATATAAAAAAGGTGTGAATATAAAACTATATGTTCATATAGTCGGCGTTTAAGCCGCAGAAAATAAGTTCGAATATACATTCGATGAAAAGGGAATCCGGTGAGAGTCCGGAACGATCCCGTCACTGTGATAGCTGGTTCAGAGCGGATACCACTGGAAATTTTTGGGAAGGTGCTTTGGGTGTGAATGCTGAAGTCAGGAGACCTGCTTATTTTTTGTCACAGAGAATTCTTGCGGAAGACGAGAAATTCTTACCTGAAAAATTCCATGTTATATTTATGGGAATAGTATACCTGCTGAGGGGTGAGAATAAAGTCGGATGTATATCCGGCTTTTTTTGCACGGAATTTTATCTTAGTCGGAGCAGATGAAAGGAGAAAGGATAAAAAATTATGAGAAACAAAAAGAAATGTATCAGTTTAACTCTTGCAGCAGTACTTTTACTGACGGGCTGCGGCGGTGGAACTTCCAATAACAACAGCAGCGATACTTCTGCCGCAAACAGCAGCAGCGACACTTCCGCGGCAAGCACCGGAGATAAGAAAGTACTTACTTTCGGATGTCAGATGTATACCGATGGTATTGTAAATACCGTTACGGATGAGAATGGCGGATGGAACGCTATGCGTTACGGTATCACCGAGGGTCTGTTCAAATTCAACGACAGCATGGAAGTTGAGCCATGGCTGGCAGAGAGTTATACGGTAAATGACGAGCATACCGAGTGGGTCATCACTCTGAAAGACGGTATCAAATTCTCTGATGGCTGCGATCTGACTCCGACAAAAGTAAAAGAGTATTTTGAGTATCTGAAAGAGATGGGACCGAGTGGTTCTGCAAAACCTCAGAAATATCTGGAGTTTGAGGCAACGGTAACTGCTGATGATGAGGCAAACACTCTGACCATCCAGACCACTCAGCCGTATGCAAACCTTCCGGGACAGCTGGCACATCCGACCATGGGAATTGTTGATGTGGCAGATACCGAAAACTTTGATAATGGTACGATCGGAACAGGTCCGTACATGATCGATACCTTTAATGGCGTAGGTGTTGGATACGATCTGGTGGCGAACCCGAACTACCGTGAGGAAGTTCCGTATGATGAAGTAAAACTGATGTACATGGGTGATGCTTCTGCCAAGACCATGGCTCTGCAGAGCGGACAGGTTGATCTGGTAGAGAACATCACCAACGTATCGGATATTCAGGATTTCAAAGACAACCCTGATTTCACCGTAGACATCGCTTCCGGTGTTCGCTGTGGTTTCAGCTGGATGAATTTTGACGGTGTTCTTGGCAATAAGACTCTGCGTCAGGCAATCCTGATGGCGATTGATTATGACACCATCTGTCATTCCAAGACGATCGGAGATCTGTATACGCCGGGATTCTCCGTACTGCCGTCTACGTTAAATTATGGATACGACAAACTGAACAACCCATATACCTATGATCCGGAAGGTGCGAAAAAGCTCCTTGACGATGCCGGTATCGTAGATACGGACGGAGACGGAATCCGTGAGATCGACGGAGAAAACATCAACCTGCACTACGTTTCTTATGAGAACCGTCTGCTGAATGATTTCTCCAATGCACATATCCAGTATCTGGCAGAGATCGGTATCGGATGCACCGCAGATTACGGCAGTTCCGATGACCAGTGGAGCAAACTTGCTGCCGGAGACTATGATTTCAACAATAATAACTGGATCACCGTAGGTACCGGAGACCCATATGCATACATGGCAAACTGGGCAACGGACACTACTTACTGCGGATATTCCAATCCGGAATATGATAAGCTGTTTGAACAGCTGAAGAGCGAGATGGATGAGGGCAAGCGTGCAGATCTGATTTTCCAGATGCAGCAGATCCTGGTAGATGATGCAGCTGTTCTGATCGACGGTTACTACAACTCTTCCATGATCTACTCTAAAAATGTGGGAAATGCACATATCCATACTGCAGACTATTACTGGCTGACCACCGAGATTACCCCGGCTCAGTAAGTTTAAGAACTGATTACCCCCATCCGTGCCCCTTACGGCGGCAGTGTGGGGGTATTTCCGCACGTAGGGGTTCATGCGTTTGGCTTGAATTTTAACAGAAAGGAGCTATTGTTTTGAATAAGAAACAGATTCTTCGCCGAATCTTTCAGATTGTGATCGTGCTGATCGGTATCAGTTTCGTGACGTTTTTGCTGACCTACCTGTCTCCGGGAGATCCGGTTCGTAACATGTTTTCCGCTACCGGTGTCATGCCGACAGAAGAGCTGGTACAGCAGACCAGAGACGAGATGGGTCTGAATGATCCGTTTTTCACCCAGTATTTCCGCTGGCTGTTTAACTGTCTGCATGGCAATTTTGGAAAATCCTACAGCTTGAACAAACCGGTTGTAGAGCTGCTGGCAGCCCGTGTAATTCCGACGCTGAAACTGACACTGATGTCATTGATCCTGATGTTGGTTATATCCGTGCCGCTTGGCGTTGCTTCTGCATTGCATAAAGATGGAATTATCGATTATATTTGCCGTGCGGTAACCTTCGTTGGATGTGCCATGCCAAACTTCTGGGTAGGTCTTCTTCTGATGCTGCTTTTGTGTGTAAAGATTCAGATTTTCCCGGTTATCGCTTCCGGCGGTGACTTCAAGAGTCTGTTTTTGCCGGCACTGACGCTGGCCATTGCAATGGCATCCAAATATACAAGACAGGTCCGGACAGCAGTTCTGGAGGAACTGAGTCAGGACTATGTCATCGGTGCAGAAGCCAGAGGTGTAAAACGTTCTACCATCATCTGGAAAAATGTATTTCCGAATGCATTGCTTCCGCTGATTACGATGCTTGGTCTGTCCATCGGAAGTCTTCTTGGCGGTACCAGTGTTGTAGAGGTAATTTTCTCTTATCCTGGACTTGGAAATCTGGCCGTTACTGCCATTACTTCCAGTGATTATAACCTGATTCAGGGTTATGTGCTCTGGATGGCGTTGATTTATATGGTCATTAACCTGATTGTGGATGCATCCTATGTTTATATTGATCCGCGGATGAGATTGAAGAGGTGAGAACATGAAAAAGACGTTAAAATTTATGAAAGAACATAAGCAGTTTACCTTTTTTGGGATTCTTGCTGTTCTGATCATCCTGGCAGCTGTTTTTGCACCGGTACTGACAGGAGGCGTTGATCCGCTGAAAGGATCTCTTACAGAAGCACTGGAAGCACCGAGTAAAGAGCATATTTTCGGAACGGACAAAATGGGCCGTGATATTTATGCACGTGTTATTTACGGAGCACGTGCTTCCCTGACTTCTACGTTTGGCGTGGTTATCCTGATCTTCCTGGTAGGAAGTGTAGTAGGTGTTATTGCCGGGTATTTTGGCGGTAAGATTGATGCGATTCTCATGCGTATTGCAGATATGATGCTGGCATTCCCGGGATTGGTTCTTGCTCTGGCCGTTGCAGGTATCATGGGTGCAAGTATCCGAAATGCCATTATTGCGATCGTGGCCGTTAACTGGACAAAATATGCCCGTCTGGCACGAAGTCTGGTCATGAAGATCCGTGACCGTGACTATGTGGCAGCGGCAGTTGTGACAGGTTCGAAAACACCGTATATGCTGCTTCGTTATATGCTTCCGAACGCACTGCCGACGCTGATCATTACAGCGGCTACGGATGTTGGTGGTATGATGCTGGAGATCGCAGCTCTGTCTTTCCTCGGATTTGGTGCAAAGCCGCCGACACCGGAATGGGGCTATATGCTGAATGAAGGACGTGCCTGCATGCAGTCTGCACCGTGGATGATGCTCTATCCGGGACTTGCTATTTTCCTGGTCGTTGTTGTATTTAATATGCTGGGAGATTCCATCCGGGATATCCTGGATCCGAGAGATGAGTAAGGAGGCAGGAAGATGCTGAAAATTGATAATATTACAATCGCTTATAAAGACGTTCCTACCGTTGTGGATTTCAGTCTCGATATGGCCGGGGGTCAGATCGTCAGTCTGGTAGGAGAGAGCGGAAGCGGCAAGACTACTGTGATCCGTGCGGTTCTCGGACTTCTTGCCGGAGGCGGTAAAGTAACCAGAGGAGATATCCTTTTTAATGGGAAATCTCTCCTTAAGAATACACAGGAGCAGTGGAGGAATCTGCGAGGCAGTGAAATCTCCATGATTTTTCAGGACAGTGGTGCCATGATGAACCCGACCAGGAAAATCGGTGCGGTCTTTACTGAATATCTTCAGACTCACGAGAAGATTTCGAAAAAGGATGCATGGGCAAAAGGAGAGGAAATGCTTGAAAAGATGCGTCTTCCAAGTCCGGATAATATTATGAGATCCTATCCGTTCCAGTTATCCGGCGGTATGCGTCAGCGTGTAGGTATTGCTATGGGAATGACCTATCAGCCGAAGCTTCTGCTGGCGGATGAGCCGACGAGTGCACTTGATGTAACGACTCAGGCACAGATCGTACGTCAGATGATGGAACTGAGGGATGATTACGGAACCGGTATTATTGTTGTTACCCACAACCTGGGTGTGGCAGCTTATATGTCTGACTACATCGTGGTTATGAAAGACGGTCATATTGAAGATCAGGGTGACCGCAACCATATCCTGCATCACTCGGAAAATGATTATACCCGCAGACTGTTAAGTGCGGTACCTTCTATGGGAGGGGAATCTTATGTTTGAACATGATGAAGTTGTTCTGGAAGCGAAGCATGTTACCCGCCGTTTCCCGGCGTCCGGCGGACGTACTTTGGTTGCCAATGATGATATTAATCTGAAATTTTACAAAGGAAAGACACTGGGACTGGTAGGTGAATCCGGCTGCGGTAAATCTACGTTTATGCGATTTCTGGTATCACTGGATACTCCTTCCGAGGGAGAGATCCTTTACCGCGGCAAGGATATTACCAAACTGAAGGGGGAAGAACTGCGTCAGAACCGTCAGAATATCCAGATGGTATTTCAGGATCCGACCTCTTCTTTCAACCCGAAAATGAAGATCCGTGATATTGTATGCGAACCTCTTATGAACTTTAACCGTATCAGGAAGAGTGAGAAGGATGCAGCCTGCCGCCGTCTTCTGGAAATGGTAGAGCTGCCGGGAGATTTTGCAGACCGTTATCCGCACAATATGTCCGGCGGACAGCGTCAGCGTGTAGCCATCGCCCGTGCTCTGGCTCTGGAACCGGAGATTCTGATTCTTGATGAGGCAACTTCCGCACTGGATGTATCTGTACAGCAGACGATCATTGAACTGATCGTAAAACTTCAGAAAGAAAAAAATATTACCATCGGTTTTATCTGCCATGATATTTCACTGATCCAGTCCTGTGCACATGAAGTGGCAGTTATGTATCTGGGAAATGTAGTGGAAGTGCTCCCTGCAAAAAATCTGTCAGAACATGCCGTACATCCGTATACGAGAGCACTGATCGGCTCCATTTTTGATATCGGCATGGATTTTGGCAAACCGATTGAAGAGATCAAGGGCGAGGCACCAAGCCCGCTGGATGTGCCGGCAGGCTGCCCGTTTCGGGGACGTTGTCCGAAAGCAACCGAAAAATGTGCGGCGGAAAAACCGAAACTCCATCAGATCGGAGCAGATCACGAAGTGGCCTGTCATCTGTTTGATAAGGAGGATAAATAACGGTGAAAAAAATGAAAAAAATTGCAACATTATTGCCGGCACTGATTATAGTGTTAGCAATAGCTTCCTGCGGACACAAAAATGAGCAGCAACCTATTCACAAGATCGGTGTTATCGTTTATGATCTGAAGGATGAACAGGTACAGGCCTTCCGTCAGTATATGGAAGGTTATCTTGGGAAAAATTTTTCAGATGTGGACTTCCTGTATTCTGCGGGGATAACTACAGAAGAAGAGGAGATGGAGTTCCTGAAGGATGCCATTGAGGAAGGTGTGGAAGGAATTATCGCATTTAACAGCTTTGATCTGGAAAAGGAAGTAGAACTTTGTGCATCCGGCGGAGTGTATTATCTCCGTCCGTCCAGTACCACAGATCCGGAAGATTTTGACAAGGTTGCTGACAATCCATATTTCCTGGGATATTTCGGACCGGGGAACGAGATGGAGTATCAGGCAGGATATGATATGGCCGCTTATTTTGCGGAAGAGAAAATTTCTGACAGCTACTTTATCTTAAGCGGAGGGGCAGGCAGCAATGTCATGCACGAACAGCGTACAGAAGGTATGCTTGATGCCCTGCAGAAAGCATACGGCGTACAGTTTGACCAGAGCAGCACAGAGCTTGCGTCTGCTTCCGAACCGGTCAGCATGGAGGCCGGAGCTTTGAAAGTAACGGTATTTCCGGGTTACATCGGCGTGACGGATGTGGGAGAGAAGGCAGTTGCAGCGTTTGAAAAAGACCCGGCAGGTGTGGTCATGAGTACGATTCCGGTGCAGACCATTGCAGACTCTCTGAAAGATGCCAGTCTTGGAACGATTGACTGTTATACGCAGGCCAATGGAAGACTCTTTAAAAACGGCAGTCTGAAGTATCTGTGCGGTAAATATGAGTCTATCATCGGACCGGCATTTGCAGCCATGTACAATGCAGTGACAGGATACAGTGAGGATTTCCGGGAGGATGGAAAGGCTTTTACGATTCAGCAGGGATTCTGGGTTTCTACCAGTTATCAGGATTTTCAGAAAAAATATGAACTGTCTTCCGGCATTACCTTAAATGCTTACAGCTATGAAGACCTTCTGGAAGTGTGCAAAGCACATAATTCGAATGCAACTTTAGATGATTTGAAAAAACTTGCAGGTGCGTGGGATTTTGATTCTGCGGTACAGAGAAGGAAATAGATATGAAGGAACATACACTCACGAAAGGCAGCGTTGGAAAAGGTATTTTGCTGTTCGTACTGCCTATTATTGTGGGCAGTCTGATCCAGCAGCTTTATGTGACCATTGATGCAGTGGTGGTTGGACAGTTTACAGGAAAACTGGGACTGGCAGCGATCGATTCCGTGCATACGCTATTTAAATTTCCATTGAATTTCATGAATGGTCTGGCTTCCGGTGCGACAATCATCATTTCCGGACATTGCGGTTCCAAAGATGAGAAGCAGATGCACTGCTCCATCCGTACGGCCTGCACGGTGGCAGTGATCCTTGGTGTGATCTGCTCTGTTGGCGGCGTTCTTCTGACTCCGTGGATGTTAAACGTTATGTCCGTGCCGGAGACGGTTTATGGCAGAGCTTTTGCGTATACCTGCATTTATTTTGGCGGTATCTGGTCCATGGTACTTTATAATATGGCAGCCGGAATCCTGCGTGCATACGGAGATTCCAAACGTCCGCTGTATGTGTTGATTTGCTGTGCGGTTATCAACATTGTGGGAGATCTTCTGCTGGTGGGTGTGCTGCATCTGGGAGTGGCCGGTGCAGCTCTGGCAACGGTATTCTCACAGATTGTCAGCGTGGTACTTACGTTTTATATGCTCCGGAAAACGCTTCATATCAGCAAAGAAGAAAAGCCACTCTGGTGGCCGCATTTCTGTGCAGAGCATATGAGCCAGATGATCAGACTGGGATTTCCGCTGGCACTGCAGTCTATGCTGTTTCCGATTGCGAACAGTATTGTGCAGGCCGGTGTCAACACGATGGGTACAGATCAGATTGCAGCCTGGGGAATTTGTGATAAAATGAATATGTTGATCTGGCTTATATCTGATTCCATGGGCCCGGCACTGACCACCTTTGTGGCACAGAACCTGGGAGCCAGAAATCCGGAGCGGATCCGAAAAGGAGTCAGGGCAGGAACAGCCATGTCTGCCGGTGCCGTAATACTGATCAGTGTGGGACTGTTTTTCTTTGCACAGATGCTGACACCTTTGTTTGTATCTTCTCAGGATGCAGCATCCCTTTCAGAACTGGTTGGAACTTACAGCCGGATGATGGCACCGTTCTTCTGTTTCTATGCCCTTGCAGAAGCATTTTCCGGTGCCTGCTGCGGCACGGGAGATACGATACGGCCTATGATCACCACGCTGCTGGCCATCTGCCTGCTGCGAGTGCTTGGTATCCTGCTGGTACTTCCGGTCTATGGAACGATGGAATGTATTGTTATGATTTATATTGCTTCATGGATTGCGGCAGGAGTTTCTTTTCTGCTGCTCTGGCACCGGGATGCGGCACATATTTCGAGATAACAGAATGACGGAAAGGTGGGGGAATTATGGATCTGAAACAGCTGCAGTATTTTGTGGTCAGTGTAGAGAGCGGAAGTTTTAAGAAAGCAGCAGAGATGCTGTATACCACACAGCCGCATATCAGTAAATCCATCAAAAATCTGGAAACAGAACTGAACGTGCAGCTTCTGGAACGAAAAGCACGTGGTGTGGAAGTGACAGAGTCCGGTAAAAAGATTTATGAATATGCCTGCAATATGCTGGTGGATGCGTCCAGAATTCATGCAGCAGTGGAAGAAGACGAGAAAGTGCTGCGTGTGATTTCTGCCGCAGGTGACCGGTTTGCAACACTTTTTGGTGCCTACTGTGAAGGCAGAGCAGAGAAAAATCTGAAAGTCTGGTATCGGGACAGTACAGTGGAAGAAATTTTCCCGTCGCTGCATCATCGTACGTTCGACATAGGATTTTTCTATGCAGATCAGAGACAGATGATCGCCTATCTTCAGATGATCAAACGAAAACATTTGGAATTCACAGCTCTTGGCCAGACGGAACCCATTCTCTATGTAGGACCACAAAATCCGCTTTACGGTGCAGAAAGTGTGGCTGAGCGGGAGTTGAAATCTCTGAAATATGTGCAGATCCAGGACTTTTACAACAGACCTGAGATGCATCTGATGGAAGGCGGAATGGATTATCTTGATTATCAGAACCAGAGGCAGGTGATGGTGACCAATAACCGCAGTCTTCTGACACAGATCATTTTGACGACATCCCTTGCCAATATCAGCAGTGCACGCTTCCCGGATATTCTGACCGGATCGAAAGATATCCATGCAATCCCTATCCGAGGCATGAAAAACAGAATGACGTTTGCTTATGTAAAACGACTTCATGGCGATCTGCCGGAAGAAGCAAAACAGTTTGTGGAGTATGTGAAAGCACATATTATTTAGAAGGAAGAAGCTATCATACGGTAGCTTCTTTTTTGATGTGATGGGATCATAAAATTGGTAAGGTGAGAGGTGCTGTCTGGTTGTTCGGTTATTCTAAATGTGATTGATTTAAGGAATAGAAAAGCGGCATGTAAAGGAAATGACGAACAAACGTTTACTTTTGCTGATGCGTATGGTAAAATAAAAAAACATAGAAAAAGATACGTTTCATATACAAAAGATGGAGAGGATAATAGAGTGCTGAAAATAGGAAGAGTTTACAGAATGCCAAGGCCGCCGCAGCAGGACTCGCCACAAGTTGATGGGCTTGATAATTTTTATTATGAATCGAGAACACCGGGGATTGGATTTCAGTTTCAAAAGGGGATTCACAATGTTCAGAGTATTACGGGTCCGAATGGTGAGTCTCGCTGCCCGCTGATTATTATCTCCAGTACGCCAAGAAAGGCGGAAAGTGAAGAAACACCATGGTATGATCGCTATGACTCTGAGCATGGATATGTAAAATATTATGGTGATAATAAACCAAATAAAGGACGACCAGAAAATGCACCAGGGAATAAAATAATACATGATAAAGTATATACGACGTATACTGTATTTGATGCAGCTGGAAATAGATATGTACAGATAGATACATATGGAAAAATTGATCGTGAAAATCCAGAAAAGATAAGTCAATCGATTCAGTTTGATAAACAGACAGCAGAATTTTTTGTAGATCTGCTGAAAAAAGAATTTGATATTTGATGAGCAGCAGATATTCGGATTATTGGGGATTCTTCAAGAGAAGGGAAATAGATACAGATTGCAAAGGATAGAAGAAAGGATTTCATGGAAAGGGTGATGAAGGATGATAACACAGAAGGAAATGGCTGAATTATAAAAGAAAGCTAATGATTCGAAAATCTGCCAGATTATTTGGCGGTTACATTTCATAGGTATGTGGTGAAATAATCAAAAAAACAATCACAAAATTTTGCGATTGTTTTTTTGACTGTTTCTGGGTATAATATAATCAAAAAATTGAAAAGGATGTGCTCAATATGCGTGAAACAAGAATAGTAGAATTCAAGGAAACGATTACGAATACTTTTTTAAAAACAGTCAGTGCCTTTTCAAATTACGATGGCGGAACAATCTTTTTTGGAATTGATGATAATGGAGATATCAAAGGATTGCTGGATGTGAAGCAGGCCTGCCTTGACATTGAAAATAAAATCAATGACAGTATTTCACCTCAACCAAACTATATGCTTGAAATCCAGAACAATGATCAGACAATAAAACTGACGATAAAAAGTGGACTCCAGAAACCGTATTTATATAAATCAAAAGCATACAAACGAAATGATACTGCAACGATAGAGGTAGATACACTGGAATTTTCAAGGCTTATTTTAGAGGGAAAAAATATCAGATTTGAGGAATTAACGTGTAAAGATCAAGCATTGTCCTTTGAAGTTTTGCATTGCAAATTAAAAGAAATGATTCAGCTTGAAACTTTTAATCAGGATACATTAAAAACATTGAATTTATATGACAACATAAATGGTTATAATAATACAGCAGGTCTTTTGGCAGATAAAAATCATTTTCCGGGAATTGATATTGTTAAATTTGGAGAAAGTATCAGTATCATTCAGAGAAGAATAACATTTGAAAACATCTCCGTATTAGAAGTATACAAAAAGGCAATCTCTGTATTCCGGGAGTATTATCAGTACGAAGTGATACAAAGTGCTGATAGGAAGAAAGTGGAAAAAATACCGGAAGCTGCATTCAGAGAAGCGATTGCAAATGCGTTGATTCACAGGGCATGGGACGTGGCATCGCAGATCAGAGTTTCTATGTTTGATGACAGAATTGAAATCGTATCTCCAGGAGGACTTCCATCAGGAATAACAGAGGAGGAATATTTGTCTGGGAAACTTTCAATTTTGAGAAACAGAAATCTTGCAAATGTATTTTACAGATTGGGTTTTGTAGAAATATTCGGAACAGGAATTATAAGAATAAAACAACTTTATGAAAAAGCTTTGGTCAAACCAGGTTTTGAAGTATCTGAGAACGCAATAAAGATTGTGCTTCCTATATTTGAAGATAATGTTGATTTAACTGAAGACGAAAAAATTGTTTACCAAATTTTAAGTGAGACTATGTTAAAACCAATAAGCGAAATTGCACCATATGTACCGTTTGGCAAATCAAAGACAACACAGTTGCTGAAAAATATGATAAAAAGAGGTTTAGTAGTTGTTGAAGGGAAAGGAAGAGGTACTAAATATATAATTAAATAAAAAATCTATTTATTGCTCCTTTATTATGATATCGAGGATTGAAAGAATGGAATAATGAAAAAGGGTATCTGACTGATACTTGCTTGACAGCACAAGATAGATATAAAGCATACCTGGATTATTTTAGAATTGCATATTAAGAGAAAAAATAATGATAAGAATTATGCGAAAGCGAGGCGATGAGTATGTTAATGAATACGGCTGAGTATCTTTCCATTATCGAAAATATCAAGAGCGAAATTACTGCGGCACAATACCGTGCAGCTGTTCATGTAAATGCAGACATGCTGCTTCTTTATTATGATATTGGTTGCGTAATCAATGAACATAAATCATGGGGAAACAAGTTTATTGATAACCTTGCAGCAGATATTCGGATCGCTTTTCCAGAAAGCAAAGGTTATTCTGTTCGTAATTTGAAGTATATGGCAAAATTCGCTGAGACTTATTCAGACCGAGAATTTGTGCAACAGGTTGTTGCACAAATTCCGTGGGGTCACAAATTTTGAGCACCGTTTACCGTCTCAGCAAAGTGAACTTGCGGTGCAGACCATGAAAGACCCATATGTCTTTGATTTTATTCCTTTCCGGGAAGATATGCTTGAACGGGATATTGAGCAGGCACTGGTTCGGGATGTCACAAAGCTTCTTCTGGAGCTTGGAACGGGATTTGCATTTTTGGGTAATCAGTATCACCTGAATGTAGGCGGGGATGATTTTTACATTGATTTGTTATTCTATAACTTGAATCTTCGCTGTTATGTGGTTATTGAATTGAAAACCGGTGACTTCAAGCCGGAATATGCCGGTCAGCTAAATTTTTATCTGTCAGCGGTGGATGGCATTTTGAAAAAAGAGCAGGACAATCCGTCCATTGGCTTGCTTCTGTGCAAAAGCAAGAATAATGTGGTTGCAGAATATTCGCTCAAGGATATTTCAAAGCCGATTGGTGTGAGTGAATATAAAATAACCAGCAGTCTGCCGGATGATCTGGAAAAGCAACTGCCATCTGTTGAGGATATTCAGAAACGGATTAAGTAAATCTGATTTCAAAATTGAAAATAAGGATGCCGAGAGTTTAGTTTGGCGGATAATGAATTTTTACCAACGTATCTTGGGTATTTCTTTGTTTCGTTATAGAGACAGTAGACTTTGATTCATTATCAAGAGCTGATTTCTCAAAAATTGATTTTTTGTTTGCAATAAATGAATCAACGATATATTTTCAAAATGTGAGTAAATAAAAATTGGTTTCAAAGAAAAAGATCGGAAGGTTTGGTGAGGGCTTTCAGTATCAGAGTAATTGTGAGGAAAATATCCGCCGTTATATTGAACATCAGAGCAAGTCGTATTAATTTAAAGCGGACTGTAAATACCGATCCGCGTTACTGTCTGAGGGGAGGAAGAGGGATGCTGCTGTCACACAGAACATCTGTA
>ERZ1673739.601-NODE-601-length-49394-cov-6.687164_pt1 | contig 49394 bp, 48 predicted proteins | sample MGYA00580210_ERZ1673739 | MGnify/ENA primary metagenome ERZ1673739 (study PRJEB41218, sample SAMN15661749) | gut metagenome | host: Homo sapiens | place: Canada: London | collected 2015-08-20/2019-03-30 | study: EMG produced TPA metagenomics assembly of... | reverse complement strand
GTCATATTTTTTTCATTTGTTCCCATAAGAATCTCCTTTTTCTTTTCATCCTTGTTCGATTATTTTACATAGGACTCTGCCAAAACGCAATCCTCTATTTTCACAAAGTTTTCCCGATATTTTGGGTAGCTATTATATCTGTTCCGGTTCCCGCTGCATTTTCCAGGATCACATCTCCAATATACACCGGTGCCTGCACTATTACTGTCTTCAGACACCGTACGCAATCCATCACAGAACTCTTTGGTATATCGCCCCGGGTTTTTACGGATACCACCGGAAGTGTTCCTCCCTGGACACGTACCGTGCTGGTCACGATCCTGGTTGGATCGGTCACCTCTTTCTTTCCATAATCTGCTCCTCTTTTACAGGTATTTCCCGTAACTTTTTCCACTATCCCATCCTTTATTATGATCTGAAGCTGACATCCCATGGGGCAGCCAATACAGGTCAGTTTTCTCTCTTCCATGGTCTATTCCTCCTCTATACTGATGGTGATTATATCCTTTTTCCAGGCTTTTTTCAGCACTTCTTTCTACTACAATATATTTATGATTACAACTGTTGAGTCACTACGCACTCTCATGAATGAAATTGCATCCAAACTCCCGGAATATCCTGTCGTTATGGCTATGAAAGGTGTTGGAACTTCACTTGGTCCTCAGTTGATGGCTGAGATTGGAAATGTTTCCCGTTTCACTCACAAAAGTGCTATTACTGCATTTGCCGGTGTAGATCCCGGTATTAATGAATCTGGAACCTATGAACAAAAAAGCGTTCCTACTTCAAAACGTGGTTCTTCTGACCTACGAAAAACCTTATTTCAGGTAATGGATGCTTTAATTAAGACCAAACCACAGGATGATCCTGTGTATCAGTTCTTGGATAAGAAACGTGCTCAAGGCAAGCCTTACTATGTCTATATGACTGCTGGTGCCAACAAGTTTCTAAGAATCTACTACGGACGAGTGAAAGAATATCTTTCATCTCTTCCAGAATCTTAATTGTCCACTAATATTTTCAGACCAGCACTGGTGTGGTGGTCTTATTTTGATACCCAATTTTCAACCTGTATAAAATTTTCAATGTTCTTTCAATTTAGCCTTGACTTTTTATTTGCAGGCTATCAACCTTTTAATCCGTGGTTGATTACGGTGTTGTACATTTGTATGATGTAAATATGTGATGTGGATTTGTATATTTAAAACCTGTGGCTTTGACTACTTAATGGAGGTTCTCACCACACCTTATTTCTAAATAATGATTAGTTAGATGAGTCTTGAATTCGTATCTTGTACCAGGTTTTACGAAGTAAGTGCTGTGGATAACACATTACATATTTTTTTCGAAAGGAGTGCACTATCATGATTTTAGTCGGAATAGACATCGGTAAAAACCAACACACCTTCTCCATCGTTGACATGAATACTGGAGAAATACTCTCTAATCCTTCCCTTTTTAATAATAATCAGGAAGGCTTCCTGTTCCTCATCAAAAAACTGAACATTTATTCCAAATCAGACCTTTTAATCGGCATGGAAGACACTGGGCATTATCATTTTGCTTTGCTCAAATATCTTCTTGACATTCGTTACACTGTTGCACTAATCAATCCAACAACTACTGACCTTACCAGGAAACTTCAAGGCGGTATCACCAAAAATGATCCTCTTGATTCTCTTACTATTTGTGATGTGATCGGTTCTAACCAACGTAAGAAACCATATCGTGTCACAAAAGTGAATCGCTTTGACCTCTATGAACAAAAGCAGTTGACACGCCATCATCACAACCTGAAAGAGGAATTAAACACCTACAAAAACCGGCTTCAGAAATGCATTGATATTGTATTTCCTGAATTTAATTCCTTATTCCGTTCAAAGTACGGTATTGTTTACATGAATGTTTTAAAAACATTTGCTTCTGCTCAAAAAATTGCAAACTCTGATATTCGAACCATCCGGAAATGTTTTGAATATGATGAGCGTGGAAAACGAATCACACTTTCTGCCGATCAGCTTAAAGCAGCAGCTAAAACTTCCATCGGCATACCTTCTGTTGCTGAAGAAATATCTTTTAAGTACTGAGCAGACCTTTGATCCTACTTTACTGATATAACCATACATACAATTCAACTTATACAATAAACCTTCTTTGAAAGGTTTATTTGTTATGCTACAAAATCCATAATTATTCACATATTTTCAAGGTACATACTTTTGCTAACTAAAATTATTTTTTTAAAAACTACTTGATTTTTATATAGTTAGCTCCAGTTATGGTAATTTTCACTTTCCTATCAAAGAAAGTGGAGTAAAAATCTATTTACTATCATTATGAGTCATAAACGGATAGATAACTATCTACCCAGAAATTAAGCGCTTACGGATATTATACTCTTGGAGCAAGCCCTGAATTAAATTTCTCTTTCCTTCAGTCATTGGTTTTGGGTTGTAAACTTCTCTTTTTTTGTTTGCCATAATAAAAGACCTCCTATGATTTTTATATTTTATCATAGAAGACCTTTATATTGTCTAATTTACAGAAATTTTTTCACAGGCTCTAATTTTCCGCATTAGGTAACATGGGTTAATTCCTCCCACTATTTTACAGTAACTCGTCAACGTACTGCATCAAATCGTCATACTGTGTCGCCGCCATCTTCCCATCCTCATACAGTTCCTGAATCCGGTCCGCCAGCTCCTGGACATCTGTTTCTGTGTCATCACCATTCATGATATCAGCTAGAATATCTTTGATTTCGCCGTAGTCTTCACAATAAATGTGTCCGTCGTACATATTTTTTTCTCTCTTTCTTCCTTATTACAATGCATGTATTTGCGAGTAAGAGTTAAGCACCATCAAATGCGTACCTAAGTAGTGAATGATTCTTGTCTCACTCCAATGTAAGGAGCATACAGGCTTTTGGGCGCTATATACACGCATACTTGGAACTACATGCTATTATTCTAATGCTGAAGACTAATCCGCCTCATCTCTTGAAATTGGAATATAAACGCGTTTCAATGGAATCATTTTCCGATATTTTTCACTCAAATCATCATAATATTTCAAAATCAGATTCACCAATTCCTCTCCGTTGATGCCACGGATGATTGGTGTATTTTCCAGGAACTTCTGCGCATTCTTTGTGTAGTTGGACAAAGTCACAAAAAGACCATAATCCCCCTCTTTCATCGCCCCGCGCAATGATTGAATCATCACTTCTGGGATATCATTATCGCCGCTTTTTACCTGTACAACAATACGTGGTGGAAGTTCATCCTTGTAAGCCACGATATCAATTCCACTATCTCCACCTTGTGGAGACACAATCGTCCGATATCCCATGGCATCCAGCAGATCTGCAACAAAGCCTTCCAGCGCATACCCTTTCATCATCTTACTAAGTTCTTTTAAGATGAAGTCTCTGGTTGCATCCTCAATATCTTTTGCTGTTGCACCGACCGTTTCATCTTCATCGGATGAAGTATCTTGATGTTTTTTGAAATCCTTATCTAATGCAGCCAGATATTCATCTGCATAATTTTTCACAGAAAAGAGCGACAGCGTCGAACCAATTTCATATAATGCACCCTGCGAAAAATCTGTTCTTGGAAGATGTTTCAGCCATTTCACTGCTCGCTGCTGCACATATTCCAGGGCGTCCGGAATATATTCATATTCACCTTCCACAACACCAATATTTATCATCCGGTTGCTTTTGGATGGAAACACAATATAATCTCCAATGCTCATTTCATGGATGAAGCGATATAACATTCCCGCACTGGTTCCAATCGAACCTTTCTTTGCATCCGGATAAACTTCCACATAATGTTCTTTAAAGTCTTCCCTGTCCGCTTTGATTTTTGACAGGTCACCAAAATCCTTCCAACCGATACCTAATCTTTTCTCTGCCAGAAACAGATGGTCATCTTGTGTATGAATTCCCCAGACTCTTGGCTCTTCTGCTGTATTTACCATAGTAATCTTCCTTCTTTTTGTCGTAATTTTATTAATATTTTATCATGCAAGGCAATATTTGCATATGAAAAGAAATAGATAACCTCTATCAGTTTAGACAGAGGCTATCAAAAATTATTTACGGCTGTCCCGTCGTATAATCATCCGGAACATAGCCACCAGCAAATTCTTTATCTACATAATCAGGTTTTCCCTCTGATTCCCAACTTCCATTTCCAACCTGATTAGGGTCTGGGGCAGTACTTGGTGTCTGACCATAATCACTTGGTCTGTCATTCCCAATAGTAATTGTGCTTTCTACACCAGGGGTATCCTGCCCATATACATAATTTCCTGATCCCGCATCTGAACTGCTGCTTCCAGATTCACTGTTACTACTCTTACTTCCAGAAGAACTAGATTTCTTTGAACTTGAATTTCCAGATGAACCCGAATTGTTCGATTCTGATTCACCGCTGGATTCTTCTACAGCCGCATTCTCCTGTTCCTGTGCTGCTTCTGCTGCAGCGGCATCAGCTGCTGCCTGGATTTCAGTTTCAATGTTCTGGCGGATTTCATCTGTCAGCAGACTAGCGGACACATCAGCATCCTGGTTAAAAGTGATGGTTACACTACTGCTTTCTGCAATTTTTCCATCTGCATTTACGTCCATCTTTTCCGTATTTTCTGTATCCAGCTGCATATTTACTGCTTTTTTATCTGCGTTGAGTTGAATTTCAACTGCCGTTATCTCTCCAGAAAAATCACCATCAGAAATGGATACTGAATTGCCGGTTGCCAACGTAGCTACCTGTATTGCATCCGCATATGGCATTGATGCATGAACAGTGTAAGTTCCATCATCATTTTGGTCAATTCCTACATTTTCAAGTTTGTCATATGTAAGGTTCATCATATAATCTGTTCCAGATACGGCATTCTCTGCATTTTCTATCTTCGACCAAGCAGCATCTGCAGCCTTGCTATACTCTGTAATAGCACCATCTGCTTCACTCATGTAGAACTCTCCATTTGTTTCAGCAGTATCACCGGTCTGACTTGTCCATTGTCCATGTGCATTTTTCCCGGAAAATTGTGCGGTTGCAGACACTGTGCTTTCATCATATGTATCTGTGGTCTGCCCTCCGGAAAGCTCGGTAGTCTGTTCCTCATTTCCATCTGGAACGGCATCCGTACTTACCACAGCATCACCATCGGCGGTTTCTTCGGATCCGGTAAGCCACCGCGTTGTGGAACTCATCGAAATCTCTGCAGATTCCATATTTGAAAAGTTACCATCCAGTAGTTCTGCTGTTTCCTCTTCTGTTAACTCTGGTTTTTCCGCTTCTGTTTCGACTTCAGGTTCATTTTTTGCACTGTGCTGTGAATAGTAGGATGCGCCTGCCCCAACCACTACGGCTATAGCAACCACACCACATGCGCTAATTAATTTCTTTTTATGCATTGCTTTTTCTCCTTAGTTTTTCATTTATAAATTCATTACCATTTTATCACGAATAAGTTGTGTTGAGTAGTATGTTAATGAAATAATGAAGTAAAAATAACCTCTGCCGGACGGATCTGGCAGAGGTCATGTTCATTCAGTATTTAGTTCTTTTCCCGGCAAGTTGGAGCAACTGATTTAGATATCCAGCTTTTTACAAGTTGAACGTTTTCTCCAACTGTATCTGCAATTTCTTCTATTGACATCTTTGATTTTGAAAGCCGAATAGCAATTTGTCTTGCACGCTCTAATTCACCTTCAGTCAAACCTTCATTGCGGATTTCTTCCATCTCTCTACACATGGTCTCAACCCTAGCATGCTGGTGTTGCCGCCTTAGAAATCCACTTTTCTACAGTTGAAACGTTAACCTTTAAAATACGGGCAATTCTATCAACTGAAAGCCCATCTTCAGCCATTGCTCGTGCAGTACTTTCTTTTACTTCAATTTCTCTTTTGTTGCATAAAGCTTCCATTTCTTTGCACATGGTCTCAATCCCTTCCTCAGTTTCTTGTGAACACACCCACTACTTACACGTCAAAACGTGTTGAAGTAGGGGCTTCCCGACTACGAGGAGTCAAATTTGAACGGGACGACTGTAACCATCCCAACCTTACAAACAGAACGGGCTATCCCCGGCGTTCCAAACGGTTTGTCCATATCGAAGGACTGTCGTATATATGCTCAGTCTGCTGTTGCATCCGCATTTAGCATCCGTAGAGCCTCATCTAAGATATTTTGAGCTGCCTGGACATCACGCTCCAGCATATGCCCACACTTCGGGCAGATATAAGTTCGGTCAGATAACTGTAACTCCTTGTGGATATGACCACATGCAATACAAGTTTTACTGGATGGAAACCATTTGTCGATTTTGACGACGGTTTTACCTTTTCGTTCGGCTTTGTATTCCAACATATCGGTGAACATTCCCCATCCGTTATCGGAAACAGATTTACCAAACTTCAGGGATTGTTTCATTGCCGCCATATCTAAATCCTCGATGGCAATGAGGCCGTACTCATCCGTCAGGGCGCAGGAAATCTTGTGAAGAATATCTCTTCGCTGATGTTAGGCTTTCGCATGTAGCTTGGCGACCTTCACGCATTGTTTTTCATAACGCTTTGAACCTGGTTTCTTACGGGAAAGCTTTCGCTGTTCCTGAGCGATTTTGGCTTCCATTTTACGATATGGCTTCGGAAAATCCGGCGATTTCCCATTACTATCCACATACAGTTTTGGAAGTGACATATCCAATCCGATACAATTGGTTGGTTTTGTTTTTGTAACAATGTGCTTAGGGTACTCCATAAGTATGGAGTAATATGTTTTACCATCTGGTTCCAATGTAACAGTTACAGATTTCAATTTTCCGCCCGGACGGATTGGACGGTGCACAATGAGTTTTATCAAATCCTTGTGTTTGGGCAGTTTAAGTGTACCGGCAGTTTCGTCCAATTTGATGTTGCAGGTAATATTGCCTTTTTTAGATTTGCCATATACGGCATTCGTGGTATAGGATTTTTTTGCCCACTTTTTGGATTTGAATTTTGGGTAACGAGAGGTTTCTTTGAAAAACCTGTCAAATGCATCCTGGAGATTTAGGGATACATTTGCAAGTGCTAACGAATCTATTTCGTTAAGCCATAAACATTCATCTAGGTCTTTGTAATCCGCTGGCGTATTATTGGGAATGGAACCAATTTCTTGGTTCTCCGAGCATGCAAGTAAGAAATGTACGCAGTTGTGTACCGATTTTGGTATCGTCTTTCCGAAGTATCATAAATGTAACGACCAACCGCCTGCCATTGGGTAGATACTTCAAGCACATTAGCGCCGACAACTACCGCGCCCTAATAATAGACCGCATTATCTCACATCATTCCCTATTCCCTTTCCGGACGATTCGGACGGATCCACCGCCCGGGAATCTGTCGTCAAACCACTTATTTCTGCGTGAACGACACATTTTGTCCCTCATTTGTGGTATAATGAAGCCGGTATATTTTGCGAAATAATGAAAATAACATGAGATTTTCATAAAGAACAAAAGAACTGCTGATACACATAAAAAATAGATAATAAAACGAACTTGTAAGTATTTCTTACAAGTTGGAAAGGACTGATAGATATGGATAAAGGACACCCGATACCATTTATGATTGCAATTGTTGTGCTGGCAGTACTACTGCTTGTCATTTATATTCTAGAAAAACAAAAACGGCTTCCGAAACGTCTTAGCATGAAGATTCGTTCTGGATTCTGGATTGCATGTGCCGTTGTTGCTGCGCTCTCACTGATTGATTTTCCGTGGACCGCATTGAACATCATAACGATTGCGTTCATTATCTTTTGCATTGTCAGAGTTTATACGATTCTGCACTCCCGCCGGATGCGACTGAAACCAGTTGCCGGCATGAAAAAAAATGGGAAAAGATAAAGTCATCTGGTAGATTTGGAGGAATGAGAAATGTTATCGATGCGACAGAAAACTGGATATCTTCTATATAAAGTATTCCTGGAAGTGAACCCAAAACCGGAAGACCTGTTTGGGGCGATTGAGGTATGTGATTATCTGGAAGAGCATTATCAGCTTGGCGGTCGTGCAGATGCAGCCGTTGGGTATATCAATGCCAACCTTACATCTTCTGGAGCGAAGCTGAATGCGTTTGGATTTCTGAAAAGCGATACACATATTGATACTGCAGATGGCCGTGCTGTTTCTTATGCAACCGCTCATGTGCAGCCGCAGTTCGAACGTTGGGAACAGACGGATGCAATTTTCCGAACTGCAAAACCAATCTACGATGCCAACCCGACTCAATATGTGCAGGAATGTTTGGATTATGCCATTACAGAATCCGCCCGGACGGATCTGCACGGGAAAATGGGTGATTGTAATTTTTCCATGGATGAAATAAAGAAAGCCCGTGAAAAATATCTTTCTGCGGTAACCGATAAACAGAAACAAAAGCAGCTGGACTCTGTGGATGTGATAGCAAATGCAGATTGTTCTGTATCTGCCAGCGAAACCGGATGCATTCCGGATGTGAAATGTCCAAAATGCGGCAAGAAATATGTACAGTTCATCGATGCCGATAGCCAAACTGGCGTGAATTCACTTCGCAGCAGACGAGATAAACGTAAAGGCAGAACCATGTGCTGTGCGGCTTGCGGATACAAATGGTAATTTTGATAATCTTCCCCAAAGATGCCAAAATCATAATTACATATCACACATTTAAGGATGATAAATAATCCCTGCATATCAAAAGCTCCGCTGCCCACTACGGCAACGGAGCTTCTTCTATACATCTGGGATGGAATCCGGTGTATCACCCACCGGCAAGCATTCTGAAATATTATTATCCCCTGTTCGCGGGAAAAGAGGCCATCCTTTCTCTCTTTGGATGCAGCCAAACTCTACTGCTCCTGTCTGGTACATGGAAATCTTAATGTGCATCTAGCACACTATCTTCGTTTACAAGCACCAGATTTGATGTTTCCCTTGCGGCATCCAGCATCCGTTGTGTAAATCCACTTTTGCTAAATATGCCATAGATAACGTCATAGCCAAGATATGATTTTCGGATTTCTCCCGCACCCAGGACTTTCTCTTTCAGTGCATAATATACCGGAGCATCTACCGGGTTTCTATGATATTTGCACTCTCCTGCAAAGATTCGTTTATTCTGATTATCCACTGCCATGACATCTATTTCCGTATCACCAACATAATCATTTAACCAATAGGCTCCGATCCGGGACGGAACAAAATCAATAGCACCTTGTTTACACAGATTAGCAAAAATATCTTTACAGATATCTTCGTACGCAAATGCAACGAACTTCGTCTCAAAATCCTTCTTCATCTCTTCCAGCACAATCTGCATATTATCCAGTTCCAGTTCACCTTTGTAAGGATACACATATCTAAACCAGAAGCGAATAAAATTATCAGCAATGAAATATAAACCCTTTCTGGATTTTTCCGGATTTTTTTCTGTAACTGGCGTTCTTTTCTCTATAAAGCCCAAATCAGAAAGCGTAGAAAGATATGGTGTCAGTTTTGAAGATTCTATCCCAAGCACTCCTGCTATCTTTCCAATCTTATGATTGCCATCTGCAATTGCCTTAATGATAGAAAAATAATTAACTGCTGTCATTGATTCGCTTTTTAGCAAAAAGAACGGTTCTTCATACAAGAATCCATTTTTGGAAAGAACTGCATCTTTTATTTGTTCTGTCAGTTCTCTTCCATCCTCGAAAAATTCCAAATATTTAGGAACGCCGCCCGTTACAGCATATTGTTCCACCGATCCGGTAAATGATAAATTCTGAACCGAATATATATCCGTAAATGGTAACGGAGCTAATCGCATTTGCGAAGTTCTTCGGCCATACAATGGACTGTCATAGGATAATGCATGCTTTTGCATCATTCCGATGAGCGAACCAGACAGAATCAGCATCACATTGTTATCCTTAAGCACTTCATCCCATGCATTCTGCAGGATGGATGGGAAGGCAGAGTTGGTTTTCACCAAATATGGAAACTCATCAATTACCAAGACCTTCTTCTTTTCTGGTTCGTAATCTGCAATCACCTGAAATAAATCCAGCCAATCCGTAAAGGTCGCATTTTGCAATAAACGATTCTTTGTTGTTCGCGCGACAACCCCAGCCAAACGCTTCATGCTCTGGGATTCAATTTCTTCCGTGGCCAGAAAATAAAAAGCTGCCTTATTTTTCAAAAATTCTTTAATCAATGTGGTTTTTCCTACTCGGCGGCGACCATAAATAACGACAAAACTACTATCGCGACTATATTCTGATTCTAACTTTTCCATTTCACGTTTTCTACCGATGAATTCCATTTGCCAGACTCCTTTTTATAAATAATATTATTATAAGTTTATTTATTATAAGTCATTTTATATTATATCTCATAACATTGAATCGGTCAATATTGCGGTTTTTGAAGAAGAAAAAGCTGGCTTGACACAAGCACCAGTCCCGCAAAAAACTGTATAGTTTTGTTCTCTACCATTATTATGTCCCATTTGCAGCAAAATCACAATCGGAAAATTTGTTTGTTTTTTGTTCAATTAATTTTGAATTAAACCTTTACCCTAGATAGCATAAAGCCCTGCGCATTGACAGGACTTTCTTTTTTATCATTCTTCGCGGATCTGTTCCAGACATTTACTTATCATGTAGTCGGATAATTCTATTTATTCGACATAGTTCTATTTTTACTCCATTACTTTTTCCAGTTCATAGGTGCAATTTGCAAACCGGAATCCATTCTCAAAGAATGTCAATTTATCCTCCTCTTCCTCCGGAACATCCAAGTAAACCAGCTGCTCGCCGTCCCAGAATACCAGATTGTGCGGCTGCACTTCATGCAGTATTCTGTGAAAAATTCCATTGTGGAAGCTATTTACTCTTGTCATTCGAAAAACTGCCTTTCCCTCCAATGTTCTCAGTTGTTTTTTCAGTTCTTTCCAATCTGTTGCATCAATTATTGTTCCCATATATACGTCACCTCGTCAAGAAGGCATTATACAACAAAAATCGAATTTGAACAAGTGTTCGTATTTAAACGTTTTTTACATATCTACACTTTGGAAATGCGCTACATCCCCAAAATTGTTTCCCGGCATTTGTGCCTTTCTTCGCTGTCCGCAAGACCAACATACTTCCACAACGTGGGCAGATTTTCGCTTTTTCGTCAGTAACTGTAATTGGAATATCTTCAGAGATTTCGTCGTATTTTTCTTTAATATCCTGAATGTGTATTTCTTTTTCTTCTTTCGTTACCTTGGTTAGTTTCTTTAGTTTCTGATATACTGCTTCCACTTCTTCATTTGACAATATATCTTCTTTTTTATTCCATATATCACGTACGGTCGCATAAGTGCGGTCTCTATTAATTACTTGAATATCTGGATTTTCCACCGTCACCTTTTTCAATTCACATCGTTCGGAAAATACAATCAACGAAAATAATGGAATATCTGCTCCAATATAATTTTTCAACCATTTCATATGAGTCTGATTCTGCTTTATCGGATTATAAAAAGAATATGTTTCTTTATTCGGAAGCATCATTGTCCATTTATATTGATTTTCGCCTCCAAATATCCAACCAGAATAATTTTTGCTTTTAATCACAAAAATTCCCTTTTGGGTAATAAACAAAACATCTACTTCCGATGTCTCGTTATTATTTTTTGGAATATATACATTTCGTAACACCTTTCCCTTTCTACCTAATAGATTCAACAATTTCAACTCACGTGCTGTATATGCCTCTCCTACTTTCCCATTTACAGCATCCTTACCTCCCATGGCATCTATTGTCTTATCTACTACTTTGTCTAATATGCAATCCAATAAACTCTTTCCCACTTATTTATCCTCTTTTCATTCCACTCTCTGACGTGAATTTGGTCAATAAAACACGTCCTCGAAAATATCCTATAATTACCACTACGAATGCCATCCCGCATTCATTACATAGAACAAAACCACAATCTGCGTTACAATTATCAGCGGCATTCCAACTGTGAAGTAATCCTTTTGTGTCTTGTGTTGGAACAGATACATAGAAATGAGTCCGCCCACAGATCCGCCGGCAAATGATAATCCCAACAATGTTACAATTCTGATTCTGGAACGATTTGCTCTGGCATTGGCCTTATCAATCGCAAATACGATGAATGTCACAAGATTTATCACTCCAAGATATATCAGCAATATCCGGTGTTCTGCAAAGAACTTCCAAAATGCAAACGTAAAATGCTCTGCATGATGCCCTTTGAAAATCAACAGCACAATCACTTGGATGACGAAAATGCATATAATAAACACCCGCGACATCATATTTTCCTTTTCCGCTTTCCTGTCAAAAAGTAAAATCATAAGCAGCATACCAGCCGAACCGCCAAGTAAAGATACAATCGTCACTACCACATCTATCTGTCCTCTTGCAGTATGTCTGTACAAAAGCATATTAATCAGATAAACCAATGCACCAATGACATTGATTGCCAGTAAATAATATTCTAATTTTCCTAATTCTGCCATTTTCTTCTGTTACCTTCCTGGGAAAGCGTGATATTGAATACTGATTTTTCTGTCGTATTCAAGCATCATCCCACTCCTAATTGTCTCTATACCATCAATAACAACATCTGAAACGGCATTTTCTCTCTTGAAAAATCCGGTTTTCAAATCCTCCAATCTCGATACATAAATCTGTGTAAATCCTATATCTACCAATTCATTTGCCAATGTTTTGTATCCCATATTTAGCATCATGCGTTTTGAATACGGGAAGGCAAATTCCTTCTTGGTGTGAAAAGTTATGATAATTTCTGCATCATACGGTACCGGCTCACCGGCCTCCACCCATGATTGTCCATCTACCACAACCTGTTCTACTTCACCCACAAACTTATTAATTCCCGGGTAAATATCTTTGATTGCAATTGGTTTATAGTTATTAAATCCAGCATCCTCCAATTTTTCCACAACCCAGTTTACATTTTTACCAACCAATTGATTTGTGGAATAAGAAAAATCGAGTTTCTTCTTATTTAAGAACATCGCCTTTATACGCTTTTTTCTGCGTTCTTTTTTCTTTTCCTGTTCCGCATATTTTTCTTGTTTTCTTTCTTCTTCTATTCTCTGAGCTTCTAACTGTTCCGCTTCTTCCTGCCTCGCCTGTTCTTTTGCTTTAGCAACACCATTTTTGATTGCCGCAGCGCCAGCCTTAAATGCTGCATCTAGCAATATCTCAGTAATACCCGATACGAAATCCTTTTCCTCTGATGCATTAGACTCATTTTCACGCTCTGAATAAGAATCATATCTCACGGTATCTCCATATTCATCCTCGAAGTATCCGCTTCCATCACTGTTACGGTGCCCCGTACTACCATCCGCTCCGCGAAAGCGTCCAGTTCCATCTGAGTATATATGTCCTTCGCTTCCATCAGCTCCATAATAATATCCGCTTCCATCAGAATATATCTGAGCTTCACTACCATCAGCTCCATGAAAATAACCGCTACCGTCAGAATATATCTGAGCTTCGCTTCCGTCAGAACCATGGTAATATCCGCTACCATCGGAATATATTTGATAATCCCCATCTTCATCCTCATTATCTATAAAACCATAGTATTTTGAAAACAAAAATGCGCGACCTCTATCTTTTTCTTCCATATACTCACACTCCACAGTCTTTTCACTTATTGTACTAAACAGATAAAATAATCGCAAGTAAATAGCTCAACCACCGGTTCAATGCATTCGCCCCACCGCCATGTTATTATAAATAGAGGAAATAATGGAGGTAACATATGAGTAAAGAAATTGTACTGAACGGATGTGTAGAAATCCCGGATGACGTGTCAGAAGAAGCTTTCTGCGATGCTTTCATTGACTTTGTAGAGAGCCATGGTTGGTATTACGGTGGTGGAATTTATAAATATGATGAGAAAAGGGACGGTAATGTGGATTCCAACGAAGAATAATATCCACTACTGCTGCCGGATCCGCACACAACGCGACAACCCAACGGCAGATTTGACATTTCTTTTCAATGTGATATGATAACCGTAATTGGGGCATATATTTGCGGATATATGCTTGAAAGAGTCAGAGAAATCTGGCTCTTTTGTTGAAAACACAGGATACATAATCAGTAATGCTTGCGCTGGTTACTGTATCTTTTTCTTTACTCTTTTTTTTCAAATGTCGGTTTCGAAAATTAAAAAATTTTAAAGTTTTGAAAGTGTCAAACTGTGAAAGTAGTTGATATACACGATATTGCGGACTGGCTACTGAATAAATAACTATAGAACAGGAGGTGTTACCATGAACCTGACAAATCTGAGCCGATACCTAAGCCTCATTCTACGGCACAAACCAGAGGCTATCGACATTACCTTAGATAAACATGGATGGGCGAACATCCATGACCTGATTGCTGGTATTGTAAAAAACAACCCTGGATTTAATATGGATGTATTAGAAGAAATTGTGCGTACAGACAATAAACAGCGTTACTCTTTCAATCCCGACAAGACATTAATCCGTGCCAACCAAGGGCATTCCATTCCGGTTGACGTGGAATTGTCTGAGATGGAACCGCCGGAACTGCTCTTTCACGGAACTGGAAAAAAATATGTAAATTCCATTCTACAGCAGGGACTAATTCCGAAGAGCCGATTGTATGTCCATCTCTCCAAAGATATTGATACAGCAATAAAAGTTGGAAAAAGACATGGAAAAGAGGTTATTTTTCAGGTAGCGACCGGACAGATGTGTCGCGATGGTTATAAATTTTACTTATCGGTCAATGGTGTCTGGCTGACAAAAGAAGTGCCTGTAAAATATTTACAAAGGCTGTAACGGATCTGGCAGCTACATGTAACAGATAAGAATTGTACTATAACGGTACACCGTTATAGTATCGAACAGTAACAGGGGGAATATTATATGGGAGATACAAGTATTATTGCACGACGTCTGAGGGATGGTCATGTCCAGTATGAATTTTCAGGAAATGGCGGTTATTTTAAAAACGTGGGATTCAGACTGGCGCTCTGGTATCAGGAACCGGATGATGTGGAATACCTTTTCGGTCTTGGCCAGACAAAACTGATTGGTCAAAGAGGCAGCGAAAAAGGCGGTGAAGAATGGTCCCCATCTGCATTCAAAACATTTTATTTCGAACAGGTACGTTCTTTATTTTTTCCTGTATAGTCAAACTTACCATCGTTTTTTTCTTCCAATGCCTTAATCATATGGTAAGTATATTCGTTATATGGTGTCGGGATTTCAAGTTCCTTTCCCATGCGGATCAGTGCACCGGAAAACATATCAATTTCCGTATGTCGTCCCGCATCCAGATCCTGTAACGTGGAATAACGTGCCGAAGGCGGCACCGGACTTCCGTGTACAGAAGCAGATCCCGCTTTTGTCAGATCAATACCTTTTGCCAATGCAATGGCTTCCAGTTCCTTTCGCAAACCATCACTGATTGCTTTCATATGTACGCTGTCATGATAACAACCCACACCTGCTCCTAAAATCGCCTGTGGTAGATTGTTGCATACATTCAAACGGAACTTGCTCCACAATTCTGCCAGAATATATTCAGTCGAAAAATAATGAATTCCGGTATCCTGAAATAAATTCTCAATTGCCCGCACACGATCACTGTCATGCGGTGCCTGTAACTCTCCGAAAAAGATACCAATCGTTGTTTCCGGATCAAAATAGTAACCAGTCTCTTCTTTATGAGAGGCTACTTTGATCAGGGAATATAATACATGGGATTCTCCCACTTTTTCGCCAATGATTTCTTCACTGTCTACGCCATTCATCAAGCTCATAACGGTGGTATGTTCTCCAACGATTTCTTTTATACTGTCCAACGCTCCCTGCAAAGAACCATATTTCAGACACACGATCAGCAAATCTACATCGTGCGCTTCCTGCGGTGCCCACACTTCCGGATGATATACCGTATCATTAATTACACATCCATCTTTTTTCAGACGCACCGCACGTTCTCCCTCTGCGATCACTCCAAGACGGATATCATCTCGTGACGATAAGCCCCAGATCACATAAGAACCAACGGCTCCTGCACCTAATACTGCCACTGATTGAATCAATTCTATTCTTCCCCCTCTGCATACTGTTCCAGATATTTATGTACAGAACGTGACATTTCTTTTGAAAAATCAGAATTGTATTTACGCTTACAAAATGCCATCATCCAATCTTCAAAAGAGCTGTTATTGCAGTGCCCCGCAAACATATCTCTCAATTCATTTCCATCCATGTTTCGATAAGTATTCTCATGTACAATATACTTCTGATCTACACGCTGTGGTTTCGGTCGCTGCATCTGTTGTTCGGTTGGCCATCCAAACACAAGCATTGCCGCCGGAAACACATAATCCGGAAGCTGTAGTAATCTGCGCTGCTCCTCATAATTTTCCATAATATCTCCGATATAGCAGGAACCAATTCCAAAACTTTCTGCCGCCACAACAGCATTCTGCGCTGCGATCACAGCATCTGATACCGCCAGCATCAGATCCCCCACATCCGGTTTGCGCGGTTCACTTCCAGCTTCCCAAAATGCGTCATACCATTTTTTACAATCCGCACAAAATATCAAAACCAATGGTGCTTTTGCAATAAAAGGCTGATGATCGCAGGTATCCACCAGTGCTTCTTTCACCTTCTGATCTGTAATATCCAGTATGGTATACAACTGCTGACAACCTGCGGTCGGAGCCTGCGCTGCCGCTTCCAGAATTACCTGTTTCATTTCTTCCGGAATTGATCTATCCTCATAGGCACGCACAGATTTTCTCTCATATATGCTTTTTATTATTTCATTCATATTATCCAATACCTCCTAATGCAATTCCAAGAATCAGCACAATAAAACAAACTGCCACATACAAATATTTGCAAATCGGATAATACCATTTTGTAAACAGCTTTGTTCTTCCTTTGTTGACCTGTGCCTTCACGTATTTTTTACCACATACCCAGAAAAACATAATCGCTGCCAGTCCTGCTCCCAGCGGGCAGATATAGATTGAAAGCACATCCATCCAACCGGATACGATTCCCTGGATTAAAAGTGAAACACCCAAGCCAATCGCTCCGATAATCATACAGGCTGCTCTTCTTCCAACATGCAGTTTCTCCTGAACCGTTGCAATCGGCGCTTCATACAAATTGATCAGTGATGTCAGACCACCAAATAATACTGCCACAAAGAAAATAATGATGATCAGCCTGCCACCCGGCATGGACTTGATCAGATTTGGCAGATAGATAAACAAAAGTCCCGGTCCACCCTGATTCAATCTGGCTCCGGTCGTTGCCATCGCCGGAATAATTACCAATGCCGCCAGCATCGCTGCCAACGTGTCAAAAAATGCCACACGACCGGCCGCTGCCGGAATATTTTCATGATCCGGCAGATAAGAACCGTAAATTAACGTTCCGTTCCCAGCTACTGACAGTGAGAAAAACGCCTGTCCCAATGCAAAAATCCAAGTTTTTGGATCTGCTAATGCCACCGGATCAATACGAAAAATATAATGGTAACCCGCTGCCGCCCCCGGTTGAAATGCGATATATATGCCAAGTCCAACAAACAAAAAGAAGAAAATCGGCATCATGATCTTATTTGCCGTTTCAATTCCATTTCCAACGCCAAACATCAAAATTGCCATGGTAATGCACAAGATTAAAACCTGCCATCTATTATTTCCAAACGCAGATGCCATGCTGCCAAATTTATTCGCAAAATCATCCACATGCTCCGGCGCAAGCGTCGTTCCGGAAAAAGCACCTATGGCATATTTTAAAATCCATCCCATAACAACGGTGTAGCCGATGGCCATTGCCATGGAACCAACCACCGGTATCATACCAAGTGCTTCTCCGATTTTTCTTTTTCCATGCCGCTCACAGGCAGTTCCAAATGCATCGATCGGACCAGACCTGGTTCCCCGCCCGAAACTCATCTCTCCGATGACACCGGTAGATCCGATCAACACCACAAAAATAATATATGGGATTAAAAATGCTCCACCTCCATACAGAGACACACGAGTCGGAAACATCCATATATTACCCATCCCCACAGCCGAACCAATACAGGCTAAAATAAAGCCCCATCTTGATTGAAATGATTCTCTTTTTTCCATAAATGCTCCTTATTTCAACTCACAGTCAATTTTTTTGCTGTGCCTTGCTCTTTCTGTCAGTGAAGGATACGTTTTTCACGCCACCACCACTACAGATATGTTTCTTATTTCTTCTAAAATCTGCTTTTATAATAACGTTGAAAGATACTCAATATCTGCTTCCTGTGTAGACCAACTTGTTGCAAAACGAACAACCGTATGTTTTTCATCCTGTTTTTCCCAGATGCTGAAATCTACTTTTGCGCTCAGTTCCTGTAACTTCTCATTTTCCAGAATAATAAACTGCTGATTCGTCGGAGAATCCAAGTAAAAACGATAGCCTTTTTCTGCAAATAGCTGTTTTAATTTCGCCGCCATACGGATCGCATGCTCACTGATTTTAAAGTACAGATCATCTGTAAAAAGCGTATCAAATTGAATTCCAAGCAGACGTCCCTTTGCCAGTAAGGCGCCATGCTGTTTGATCTGTGTCACGAAATGCTTCGGTGCATGGTGATTGGTAAATACAACTGCTTCTCCACACAAAGCACCAACTTTTGTACCGCCAATATAAAAAATATCGCACAACTGTGTCAATACTTCCAGTGTTACATCATTTTCACTGCTGGCAAGTCCATAACCAAGCCTTGCACCATCAATAAATAACGGAAGATCTCTTTTCTGACATACTTCATAAATATCCTGAAGTTCCTTTTTCGAATATAGTGTTCCATACTCTGTCGGAAATGAAATATAAACCATTCCCGGAAACACCATATGTTCATAACTGTCATCCGCATAAAATCGCGCCACATAGTTGTCCAGATCCGCTGCAGCAATTTTACCATCCGCACCTGCAAGCGATAAAACCTTATGCCCTGTGTACTCAATCGCACCTGCTTCATGTACATTGACGTGTCCTGAATCTGCCGCAATTACACCTTCATACGGTTGTAACATCGTGCTGATTACAATCTGATTGGTCTGTGTTCCACCAACCAGAAAATAAACCTCTGCATCCGGGCAATGACAATACTGTCTGATCTTCTCCGCTGCCTGTGCACAGTATAGATCTGTCCCATACCCGGACAAATTTTCCATATTTGTCTCTGCTAATCTCTTTATAATTTCCGGATGTGCTCCGGCTACATAATCACTTGCAAATGAAATCAAAATATTTTTCCTCCATATAAAGCAGACATAAGCAATCCGCTTTCACTACTTGCTCATGAACGCAGTCGCTTTGCGGCCTGCGTTCAAATACACACTCTCTAATTTTAACATATTTCGCCCTTTTCTTCCATGAAAAAAGTCTGTTTCTGGAAATTTTGAAAATTTGCAGGGATTTCTTATATAAAAAATGGTGTACATAACCGTTTAATAAGAAAACTTAGAGACAACAAAAAAGATGTGGAAATCCACTGTTATGCGAATTTTCCACATCTCGAAAAATCAAATATTCAAATATTTAAAAATCCAACTTTTGCTTTTATATAAATCTTATGCCTGAGGACCTGCAGAAACAAGCGCTTTACCAGCTTCGTTTCCTTCGTATTTTGCGAAGTTCTTAACAAATCTGTCTGCCAGATCTTTGGCTTTTGCTTCCCACTCAGAAGCATCTGCGTAAGTATCACGCGGATCAAGGATTGCCGGATCTACGCCCGGAAGCTCTGTCGGTACTTCAAAGTTGAAGTATGGAATTGTCTTTGTCGGAGCATTTTTGATATCACCATTTAAGATAGCGTCGATAATTCCACGTGTATCTTTGATAGAAATACGTTTTCCTGTTCCGTTCCATCCTGTATTTACAAGGTAAGCTTTTGCTCCGCTCTTCTCCATTTTCTTAACAAGTTCTTCTGCATATTTTGTCGGATGAAGCTCAAGGAAAGCCTGTCCGAAGCATGCGGAGAAGGTAGGTGTCGGCTCAGTGATTCCACGCTCTGTACCGGCTAATTTTGCTGTAAATCCAGACAGGAAGTAATACTGTGTCTGCTCCGGTGTCAGAACAGATACCGGCGGAAGTACGCCAAATGCATCTGCGGACAGGAAGATTACATTCTTAGCTGCCGGTGCGGAAGAAACCGGGCGAACAATATTTTCGATATGGTTGATCGGATAAGATACACGTGTATTCTCTGTTACGCTCTTGTCAGCGAAATCAATTTTGCCTTCTGCATCCAGAGTAACGTTCTCAAGCAGAGCGTCACGTTTGATTGCATTGTAGATATCTGGCTCAGACTCTTTGTCAAGGTTGATAACTTTTGCATAGCATCCACCCTCGAAGTTGAATACGCCGTTGTCATCCCAGCCGTGCTCATCATCACCGATCAGGAGACGTTTCGGATCTGTGGAAAGTGTAGTTTTACCTGTTCCGGAAAGTCCGAAAAAGATTGCTGTATTCTCACCGTTCATATCTGTGTTTGCAGAACAGTGCATGGAAGCGATGCCTTTTAACGGAAGGTAATAGTTCATCATGGAGAACATACCTTTTTTCATCTCTCCGCCGTACCATGTATTTACGATAACCTGCTCACGGCTTGTGATATTGAAAAGAACTGCTGTCTCAGAATTCAGACCCAGTTCTTCGTAATTCTCAACTTTTGCTTTGGAAGCATTGTAAACGATGAAATCCGGCTCAAAGTTCTCAAGTTCTTCTGCTGTCGGCTGGATAAACATGTTTGTTACGAAATGTGCCTGCCAAGCAACCTCAACGATGAAACGGATTGCCATACGTGTGTCTTTGTTTGCTCCACAGAATGCATCTACTACATACAGTTTTTTGTTGGAAAGCTCTTTGATTGCAAGATCTTTTACTGCGTTCCATGCTTCCTGTGTAGCCGGATGGTTGTCATTTTTATATTCATCAGAAGTCCACCATACAGTGTCTTTGGAATTCTCATCTACTACAATATATTTATCTTTCGGAGAACGACCTGTATAAATACCTGTCATAACATTAACTGCGCCAAGTTCACTGACCTGACCTTTCTCATAACCTTCCAGTTCCGGTTTGGTCTCTTCCTCAAATAATAAATCATAAGAAGGATTGTGTACAATCTCAGTTGCGCCGCTAATGCCGTACTTGCTTAAATTGATTTCTGCCATTTTACCTACCTCGTCCTTTCATTACTGTAATCTAATAGAGTACTTAATTCGAACCTATACTATCATTAAAGCCAGAATTTGTCAATAATTTATCAATCTTCTGTATCAATTTTGTACTCAAATTAATACATTCTATACAATACATAAAAATATGACTAGAAGTCAAGCGATTTCACCCAAAATATTCCTCACATCAACATGAAATTGCTTTCAAATATTCTAATCTTTGACAAAACATCTCATAATATTGTGGCAATTTTTCAAAACAGGACACCGCTATTTCTGCGATCTGATTTAATCCGATTTTTCGCACAGCTTCTTCTGCTGCTTCCTGCTGTGTCGCATGTCGTCCAAACAACGTCTGGCAATTGGCACCTTCCATTTTGTCATAGGCATAAAAAGCCTGATTAAAATCCATCAGTTTATGCAGACGCATCGGTTTATTTGTTTTATTATTTACCAGCACGCCCCAGTTTCCCCAATGTCGATCTGTATTTCCAATCAGATAATCTACGATATTCATCATATAATAATTGTGCCGATCCAGTGACAACACATATTTTTTGGTATCTCGATCGTGGTTCATAGAATAAATCTCAAACGCTTCCATCGGAACAATAGAAAACTCTTTTGATGTAATATTATCACTGACGCTGACTTCTTCTCCATCAAAAAAATCCCGTTCATACAATACCTGATCCACATCAAAGCACCTGCAGAGCTGACTTGCAAGCAATTCCCGTTCCACTGCATCAGCTCCACCATCTTTTAATAACCGAAATCCATTTTCTATTCGCTGCCATGCTTTCGGAAAACAACCATTTGTCGACAGATCTTTTGCCAGTTCTTCGTTCTGAACCGTATACTGTTTTCCACGCAACGCAATATCTATAAATGTATTATCTAAATGGTTCTCGTACAAATTAATATCAGAAAATAACACTTTTTCGCCTTTTTTTCGCACCCAGAACACATCTGTCAGCGATGCACAACGATAAGTCAACGCAATTTGTGCACGCTCACGGTCTGTTATCGCCTGCAAAACACCGATGCTGTTCAAAATCTCTTTGGCATATTTTCGATCAAGCGTCAACACACGGGTAGCACACCAGAAATAAAAATTTGTGATATTATTTACTCTTGTATCAATATCATCCGATTCCTCAAAATACAGATTATACGGTAAAAATGATTTGAAATAAATTTTGCATAATCCATTTGTATCGATCCATGCAACTCTTCGATCCGCGTGCATGATTTCATAAACATCTGACTGTTTTTGCATCATTTTTCTCTCCACATATAAAATTCATTCTTTTACTGTTTTCTATTATATCTGTTTTACTTTTTTTGTACAATAAAAAGAGCAAGAACACTTTTAATATATTTCTTCACTTTTATAATTCTCAATATATCACAGTTCCTTCTTTTTCATAATCCGGCAGCTGCACAAATACGATACCAGCGCCAGACAACCTGCCACAACTAAACCGATCACATCTACCGCTACATCTCCAACCAGACCAAATGCAGAAACTATATTTTTCTATTATACATGGTTATTTATCCTTGGTAAAAATCACATACATTTTAAAAAATCCACATATTTCTACTTTACATTCATCTGTGTTGCAAGTGCGGAAATCAGCGTATCCTTGAAAACCGGCTTGCTGACATGTTCATTCATACCAGCTGCAAGGCATTTTTTTACATCTTCCATATAAGCATTCGCACTCATGGCTACAATCGGAATCTTTTCCTGTGAAAAACAGTGCCCACTTTTTTATGACACAAATCATTCGTTTTCATCCATAGTAGTCGTATAATAATATATTTCTCCTGTGAACACATCTACATAAATTAGAATATTTTCATTTTTTGTAGTATTAACCCCTTTTAACTCCCAACAAGGATATACCATATTTTCAGAATCCACTTCAAAAGGAGCCATATCAACCGGAAGATATACGATTCCTGCGGTGCTGATTTCTGCCGCTAAATGCTTAGCCAAACCAGATTTTGAAATATTGCAGGCAGATTCCAAATCTATCATTTTCGAATCTTCATACACAATATTTAATTTTTCAGATTCATTATACCCTGCGAATGCACATACTCCGGTTTCATCTATCACATAAGCATGCTTAATATCAGGTGTTACAGAATAAGAATCTGGCTGCTTGGACTCCCCATAATCCCGATATGCAAACGGCACACCTTCATAATTCCGTCTCACCATATAATCATATCCATAGGAATCTCCAATTTGAAACACCCGAACTTCTGGTATATCCACAGATATAGCCTTATCTAATTTAAATGGAGTACCGTTCATAAAATACGTTTTTACCAGTTCTGCACCTTCTTCAATCGTCAGATCATTTCCATTCAACATATAGGATATATCTTTCATTTCTGCATACAATCCTTCTTCTACGACATCACCGGTATATACGCCCAATGCATCTGATGCTGATTTTCCCTTTTTCCCCAGACGTTCTGTTATTTTCCCATTACTCATAGAATATATTCCATTTACAGCTATTTGGATATGACACAACTGATTATTAATAAATGCCCCTTCACCGGAAGATAAACGGTCTTTATTTTCATAAAATAGCTCATAACAATCCGGATACTCTTTGCTTTCATCCATTCCTAATTCTGGAGAAATTACATGAACCTCATTTTTCATGTCTACCTGGTCATATTTTCCAATCTGTTTTAACCATTCTTCGATTGCATTCCAGCTTTCTTCCACTGTAATGCCATGGTTTTCCGTATACATCACTTTCATAGAATTTATATCCGGGAAATCTGCAAAATCACAATTTGAAAAATCAAGCGTTCCATTGTCCTGCACCAGAATTTCATCGATCTGCTGGTCATATGTTTCGGCACACTCTTTGATGGAAGTTCTGTCATTCAGGATTTTCTTTTTATATGCCTCTATGAAAATAAACATATCGTTGTCATTTGTACTTACTGATGCATTTTTGTTTTCTTCAGATTTTTGCCCGCATGCTGTTACTGCCAAAAGCAAGATCGTAATCATTATAAAATTGATGCTTTTTATTTTCTTTTTCATGCTGTCCCCTCCCCATATGTTTTACATTTGTTTCATACCTTCTTTCGTTACGTTTATTATACAAAATCAATCTGTATTCTTTATGTACTCTGGTAAATTCAAGTAGAAATTTTTGTAATAAACAAGACCTCCAAACCTTTTATCGACTTGGAGGTCTGATTCATACCTTATTTTATTAATCTACTACTTCACATCCACAATTACCTGTTCCAAATTCCGCTTTGCACCCTGCTCTTTTTCATCCGCCAGATAACTATTCAATTCGTCCTTTGTAAAATACCGCACCTGATAAAAATACTGCTGTGCACAACTATAGCTTATAACACAGGAATCCGTATCCGTTTCAAAAATATAATTTACGATTCCGGTTCCAAACACATGATCTTCATCCCGCATGTATTCCATCTCTTTTGTAGTCCATACGGTATTTTCTCCCATATAAGCATTTGCCATTTTTTCTGCTTCTGAATAAAAATTCTGATACTGTGCTGCATCTTCTGCTATCTCTTTAGAATAATTTGAACCAGCATCCTTTTCTGCGGAAACCGTTTTTATTTCTCCATTCTGCAGATTAACTGATACAAGGTAAGAAATGCCAGCAGTTTCATCACGGTAAGAAATGCGATTTGTTGTAAATGTCTCGCCATTTTCATCTAACGTCTGATCATGTTCCGTTTCAATTGCCAGTGTATCAGCATCTATTCCATATAACCGACTTAACAAATCAGATGCTTTTTCTATAGCTTCTTCCTGCGAAATCTCTGTCACATCGGCAGAAGTCTCCGCTTCCTCTGCATCTTTTTGTCCCTGTGCCGTCACACTGTAATCCCGCTTTGCATAAAAATCAATGAGTTCCAACATCTGCTCATCCGTCAATGCTGTCTCCGGCAGATAAAAAATACTGTCCTGCGCCAGAAAACAGATCTGATCTGATACGATCTTCGATTTATCCGAAATCTGCAAAATACTTCCTTCCGGAAACAGACCTTCTGACTCATATTTTTCAGCCAGTTCATTCAACCGCTTCTGCTCCTTTTCAGATAATTCTCTGGAAAATGTATCCGCATCTGCTTTGGCAGCATCCTTCCACAAAGATTCCTTCTCTTTCTCTGACGTCTGCTCCACACGTTGTTTTGCATAATTCATTCCCGCGCGTACACCTCCTGCGCCACACACTCCAATGCATAACACAATGCACGCTGCCGCTGCCATTCTCTTTTTGCGCTGTTTTTTCACATTCGTATTCATTTGCATTTCCTTTTCACAACACTTTCTGATCTGATCCTGTACCATGGTCTGGTAATCTTCCGGCAGAATCACCGGATGCGCCTTCACATGCTCCCGGATTTTTCGGTCCATCTGCTCATCTGATAACATGTCCGCTCTCCTTTCCGTTCTCCATCCATTTCGCCAGTTCTTTTCTCCCGGCAGAGAGTCTGGTCTTTGTCGTTCCTTCCGGAATGTTCAACATCGTACTGATCTCCCTCACCGAAAAACCATCATAGTAATAGAGAACCATGATAACCCGCACATTTTCTGACAGTTCCAGAATCGCTGACCACAAATGATCCTGCGGCACTTCTGTCGTCTGTTCGTATTGTTCCGGATCAGCAAAAAGCAAAACCTTCTGTCTTTTCGTGATTGCTGAACGGGAAACGTTGATCAGAATCTTCATCAGCCATGATCTTGCACTTGTACGTTTTCTGAGACTTGTACGATTTTCAAAGGCACGCACAATACATTCGCTCACTGCGTCCTGCGCATCCGCCTGATTTTGCAGTATGGAATAAGCCAGTACATACATTTCCTTTTGATTTTCCAAGATCAGCTTTGACAATTCTTCCTTATTCATTACACTCATATAAGTTTGTCCACCAATTCTCTATAATTTTTCCCTGTATCAGATGCGAAACAAAAACACTGCTGTCCATCGCAGCAAAAATCATTTTTCATCTGATATATATAAGACAATTGAAACATGCAAATGGTTTTGTAAAATTTATTTTAAGTCAAATATGCATGTTTTTCAATTCTTTTTGCATGCAAAAAAGCAGAGGGCAAATGCCCTCTGCCATAGCTCACTCACTATAACTGATTTATCTTCTTTATTGTGTATTGCCCCAAAATAGTACTTACTATAACTGCAACTCCCCAACACCACAAAGTGAACACATCCGTCAGAAAATTCCACGGAAGCAATAAGTTAATCAGTTTGTTAATAATAAATACTATAACAATAAAATATACAATTGTTAATAAAATCTGTTCTATTTTCTCCATACCGCTTCCTCCTTCATTTTTCTTCTATGTCGTCAATTTATAATTCTGCTCATCTGCCAAACGCTGCTTCAATTCACTAAATGCATCGGTATCTGTATTATCATTTTCTGAATCAGCTGACACGTTTGTATCGATCTGAAGTGATGATACATAATTTTGAATCGGCAAATCTACACGATACACTTCATACTCGTATTTCCAATATGCATCCTCGGAATCAAATCCTTCCATCGCTGACTGATATGCTCCTGTCGTATCATTTTCCAACATTGTACGAAGTTCCGTCAACCAATCATTGATATCTTCCTCTGTAACCTCATATCCGTTCTGGATTGCTGCAACATATAATGCATTTCGTTCCATAGCGTCTTTCTCGGCTAACTTCTGTGCATTTTCTTCGCTTTCACCATTATTTAGGTAAAAATCCGTATACTGCTGAACTTCTGCCTTAGAAATAGCAATATTATTTCCAACTGCATATATGTCATCCCTGCTCAGATATTTTTTTTTCTGACTGGCAGAAAGACCCTCTACAGAAAGTGATTCAATGTAATAGTCATTGATAGACTGGTAATTATCAGCCACTTTTTTGTTATAATCTGAAACTTTTGCCAAGCTGTCCAGACCGCCCTCTAAATAACTAACTAACTCATCAAAATTAGAAATCCATATAGAATCCACCAATTCTTTCCCATCTTCAGAAACAATCTGTATCTGTCCTGTTTGTTTGATTGAACCAACTACATTCTCACCACTCAAAATATTAAGATCCAGTGTAAATTTTGTTTTTTCTACTGAAATATTTTCAGGTTTAAAAGTATAACCATATTTTTCAGCTAATTCCTCATACTCAAATGGAATACGATTAGCAGACATAGAATCCAAACCATTTTCTGTACACAACGGTTCTAAATCTGAATAGTATATTTTCACCGGATCATTTTCTGTTGAACCCAGTGCATCCTTGTAGTTATCCCATCGTCCTTCATAATTTGTAGTAAATGCATTCGTCAAAAAATTTTCTTCTATCGTTTCTGCATTTTTTTCTGTTCCGCACCCTGAAAAAATAAGCAATATCGATATTATGAGCCCAATAATTATTAACCTTTTGTTTTTCATCATTTTTCCCCCATATCGTGTATTTTAGCCTTCTTTCGGAACAAATGTCGCTTCTTCAACCTGAATTGGGCAGAACTCCACACCGTATTGTCCTTTGATTTCCTGATCCTCTGGTGCTCCACTATCTTCCGCAGATATGTCTAATGTACGCTGCTCGGTTCCCATATTTTTACCACAGGCATACATTTTTCCATCATCTTTCAAAATGAACAGGTTATCATAATTATATTCATAATTCATTTCCCAATATGGACTCCAATGATCTGCCACATCATTCAATACCATTTTCTCTGCCCAGACCATAGATACATCATCTGCAACTTTCTGTGCTTCTTCTACACAATAGCCTTCGGATTCTATTCCACACTGTCCCCAGAAATTATTTCCCCAGGTATACAATTCATTATCATTGGTAATTGCCGCCATTGTAGTATCGCCACTGGAAATATATTTTGCATTTTCCAGCATCAGATGCGGTGTCTTATAAATCATCGGTTCTTCTGCCACATCCACCCGGTTAATGCCATAAGTACGCCCCCACCAATAGACATCACCATTATTTTTCAAAACAGATAAACTGTACATTCCGGCGCTGACATAGGAGACATCCGACATCAGCAGTTTCGGTGTATATTGGATATTTTCCCCCGGATTTATCGTATAAATATCATATTCCGGATCTTCACTGACATCATTCATCATCAGACCATCCATGTTATCGCCAACACCGTAAAGGTCACCATTTTCTGTGAGATAAACCATAAAATATCCATTTACAGAACAATCTACATGCACAACATGTTCCGCAATTTTCTGATAGTCCTCATAATACTGACCGGTATCATCTGTGTCTTGCGGATCATTTAATCCCAATTGTCCATATTCATTTCTTCCACAGCCCCATAACACATGATTCTCATCAATATAAAAACGGTTCAGACCGGTTAATTTGTTTGTGATATAACATTTTGAAATATTAAAATCTCCTGACCAATCCTGTTCACTGAATCCTTCCGGTGCATAAAATGATTTCACTTCTTCTGCATCTTCCTGCTCCACTGTTGGCGAAATCTCTGCATTTTTTTCCGAAACAGGTTCAGATATCTGTGACGGCGTCCCTTTTTGTCCGCATCCTGTAAGTAAAAATGCCCCTGCTATCAATACTGCTGCAATTCTTTTCCCCTTCAAAATGTGCACTTTCTCCTTACTCTCCTTTTTAATTATAATTCACGAATCTTTCTGATAAATCAATTATATCATAGCTAGTGAGTGTAAGACAATATTACCCACACCGATAAAATGCTTAATATTTTCTGTAGATTCTCAGGCAAAATGTTAGCACTCTGTTTTTCAATTCTTCAATATCCGAATCAGCAAATAGCATAAATAAGAAATAACAAAGCAGCCAACGGCTCTCACTGATTTCCCCAAATATTCCCGTTCCGGAGCATATTTCTCACACCGCACCCAATCAGCCATCCGCTCTGCCTTGTCAGTACCCCATCGGCTCCAGAATGCAAAATCAGACCACTTTGTCGGTATCATATCTTCCGGTATCTTTGCATGAAACCGCAAAAATATCACCATCAAAAGGACCACACCTGCAATAAAGCAAATTCTGACTGCCGTTCCTTTCACATAATCAGGTTCAATCCGATATCCGCCTTTATAATATTCTTCCTGTGCCGCATGCTGCTTCCGATAATTTTTCCACTCACGAAACATCAACCGAAGTAACCACAGCCATAATAAAATGCACAAACCAATGCTCAGTAAACCTACCACACTGTTTATGAACCGATAGTCAAATGCCGTTCCTGCGAATCCAATCTTCCATTCTACCGTCTGCTCCAGCATCGACAGTGTACTGTTTTCTGATGTTTCTATCGTCATGTGATCCAATCTGGTTGCATGCAAATCCTTTGCGGAAAACACTGCTCCCTGTGTTTCCCTGGTCAGCATCCCAAGTACCTGATAAGTATGTCCATCCATCGTAACAGAAAGTCCGGTAGCATCCGTAACCCCAAACAATTCCTGTGCTGCTTTTTCTCCCAGAAGGCATCCATCCGTAATCGTGCCATCCAACATGGCAGTGGAAGGCAGCAATAACTGACTGTTTCCATCTACGGCATACACTTCTACCCTGCTGGTCCGTCCCAGATCCTGATTTTCCAACAGGTGTGTACCTTCTGTTCCCCAGATAACATAAGAAAACGGTTCCTTCATTTCCTCATTTCTCTGCCGCATCTGTACTGCATCTTCATAATTATAAAACTGCCGGTCTTTTTGAAACAGTGTAATCCGGTTCTGATACATGGCTAATTCCTGTTTCTGCCATATCCCCATGGCATAAAACGTCAATCCACAGGCAATGAGAACCATCAAAACCACCACAATTGCTTTTTTCTGTTTCCATAAGTCCCATATTGCATGCACATTCAAATGGCATCTCCACTGTTTTTTCATTCCTACTCCATTCAAAAATCTATCCCTGATATCAAATCCAAGCAAAATTTATTCTTCCTCTAATTTCACCCTGCTTCCCTCTGCAATATCCTTATCAGAAGATACGATCACCTCTCCGGAAATAACTTCTTCCACTGCCACATACTGCTCATTTTTATCCAATACTGTGACCGGCACTTCCCGCGCTACAAGTTCTGTTCCAAATACCGAATCCTGTTCTTCCATCACATAGATAAAATACTGGTTATTCCCCTTCTGGTGCAGACTGGAAAGTGGCAGACAGCTATCATATGTATTTGACTGGTTATTTACGGTCACTGTCAGGTTTGTTCCCACCGGATAGAGATCCCCCGGTAAATCTGCTGTCAGCGAATAACCACCCAAACCATCTGTTTCTGATCCTGTATTTTCTGAAATAACCGCTGAAGATACCTCATATGTTTCTTCTTCGCCCGCCACGTTTTGTCCCCGCAGAGTGCTCACACTGTTTTCTGTGATCTCATCCCGGTATTCTTCTGACAGATCCGCCGTAAACCGCACCGTTTCTGCTGCATCTGCCAGCATCACCGCGATCCCATCTACAGTCTCGCTTCCTGCTGCCACATTGATCTGACCAATGACACCGGAACGTTCCGCCTGATATATGCCGCCATTTTCCACATAGGTACGCAAAGCATTCAACTGTTCCTCCAGCGTATCGGTATCATCTGACAGGTTCAGATCTTCTTTTGTCTGCTGCACCGTATCTAATGCCGCCCTGACCTGTTTTTCCTGCTCCCGCACCACTGCTTCATAGGCACTTTTTTGCGCTTCTATGGCATTTTCCAGTTCTGCTGCAACAGATGCGTCATAAACAGAATCCATTTGCTCAGATGTCTGCGCATCACCTGTGTTTCCGTCAGGATCAGTCGTTTTTGTATCGGCGCTCTTTTTATGCGTATTTATATAATTCTGGTACTCGCTGACCGCTTTTGTATAAGCTTCATAAGCAAGAGCCTTTTCTTCCTCTGCATTTGTTTTTACATCCTGATAAGATGCTTCTGCCCTGGAAATGGATAAACGGTCTTTCTGATCCGCACGATCAAGCTCCGACTCAAGCTCTTTGATCTTCTCCTGCACTTTCTGTACATCTACCGTAAAGATCACATCCCCGGCTTCCACCTGCTGTCCTGCCGAAGCCTGCACCCCAGTCACCATCAATCCCGCAGGTACATATTGAAGGAAATATTTTTTTGCCTCAACGGAACCATCCAGCTGTATCTTATGTGATATTTTCTGTCGGGATGCTTTTACCACGCTCACATACGCCTTTACTGCCGAAGATGCTGCCCTGGAAAATATCGTCAACACAATCATCAGAGCAAAAAACACAACGGCAATCCGTACCCATCGTTTTTGTTTCATCTTTTCTATCCTTTCCCTTACTCGTTGCCACCGATCGCTGCAATTCCCTGTTCCAGATACTTACGTCCACACAAAAATACAAGTAACGGGGGCAGCAGGGCAATCAGTGCCGCCACAAATGCCACACCTGCATTTTCCTTTGTGATCGTTGAAAGGTACAATGACAACGGTTTTAACCGGTCAGACCGGAGGAATACCGCCGGCTGCTCAATCAGGTTCCAATATTCCAGAAACGCCAGCACGATCACAGATATAATTCCTGGCATTCCAAGGGGAATCCCGATTCGCCAAAAAATCTGCCATTCATTTGCTCCGTCCAGCTTTGCCGCTTCGATCACATCCGCCGATACCTTGGAAAAGAAACGGTACATGATAAAAATCGGAAATGTGGAGCAGGCTCCTGGAAGGAGCAACGCCCACAAAGTATCGATCATCCCCATCCGGTTTAAGATTAGATATTCTGACAGCATCAGAACCTGAAACGGGAACAGCATCAGTACAATGTAGAGCGACAGCAGTATCTTTTTCCCCGGAAACTGCCAGCGGGCGAATCCCCATGCTGCAGGCAGATTGAGCAGAAGCTGCCCACCGATCACACCGCCTACAATTTTTACAGAGTTCCAAAACATGACATAATAGCCCGGCTCATCTAAGAGCAGTTCCATATAATGCCGCAAGGTCGGCTCAAAAGGCAGCCAGGTCCAATGCAATGTTCTATCTGCTGACCATAATGCTGCCAGATTGTTTCCCAGTTCCGGCGTGCTTTTTAAAGATCCACCTAACAAGAAAATCAGCGGATATACGGCCACAAAGGAAAACAGAAACAATATGATTAAAATCAAAATCCGAAGGAGGATCCTTCCTGTCTTTTTCATGTCCAATTCTCCTTACGAGGTTTCCCGGTCAAACAATTTCTGAAATACCATGATCAGTACAAACAATACAAGTCCCATCAATACTGCTCCCGCTGCCAGCTTGTTCACCGACAGATCCCGAAACCAGTTGTTGAACAAATGCTGTAACAGATAAATATGCTGCTCCGGATAATCCCCGGCAATCAGATAGGCTTCCCGGAATACTTTAAACCCATTGATCAGCGATAACGTCAGAATCAAAAACAGAGATGACCAGAGATTTGGCATGGTGATGCGGAAAAAGCACTGACTTTCACTGGCTCCATCTACTCTGGCAGCTTCATAAATCTCCGGTGAGAGCGTGGCAAGTGCCGCCAGCCAGAGAATGATATCGTATCCCAGATTTTTCCAGATATAACTGAACACCAGAATGCCAGAAGAATATTTTGTATTCAGCCAGTTTTGCCCTGTCACTCCAAACAAAGCCAGAAAATCACTTAAGAACCCGTTTCTGGTAAAAAGCACGTTCCATAATAGTACAATGGAAGCCACCGGCATTGCCATCGGAAGTAAAAACACACTTTTCAGCCAGTTTCCAACCATTTTATTTCTCTGCAGATAAATCGCGATAAATAATGACAAAAACAAAAGCAATGGCACGCATGCAGACAGAAAAAGCACCGTATTTCCTGCTGCCAGACGGAAAGAGGTATTCTCCACTACCGTTTTATAATTTTCCATCCCCACAAATCGCTGCCCGGTGCCATCCAGAAAAGACCTTCGGATCACATCCAGATATGGAATCACAAACAGCACCAGCACACCGATCAGACTCGGCAGCAAAAATAAATAGGCGCGTGAGAAGCTGCTTTTTGGGCATTTCTTATTTCTGTGTTTCATCCTCTTTTCCACAACTCACACGCACCTTTCTTTGTTTACAATACAAGAATCAAGCATCCATATTCTTGCTTTTTTTTATCCATACCGTCAGGAATCATCTCTTCCCTGCTTACAGAATCATAAAAAACTTTCCAACCTGCTACTCACCGAGATATAGGTTGATTCTGTTTGTCGCAGATGCTACCGCATCTTCCAGTCCCGTGGAACCGTTCAGATAGGACTCCAATGTTTCCATCACGATATCCCTTACCACCACATCCTCTGTAAACGCATGATCAATCTGTTTGATCTGCTGCTCCAGAGAAGCATTTTCTTCCTCTGTCGGAGCATAAATGTAAAAACTTTCAATATCTTCGCCCAGATAAAGTTCGCAGATCATTCCATCCTCATCCGCATCCATGCCATCTCCCCGCACTGCACTACGGAAAGTATCTAATGTGATCGGTTCATAAGTATTCATATTCAACGTCTGGGCCTTATCTCCCAGGGAAAATGTGATAAAATCCTGTGCTGTCTCTGCCTGTTTTGTATTCGCATTCACTGCCAGAATATTGCAGGGCTGATACATTGGATACAGCGCATACTCCGCTTCCCCATTATGCTTCTGTGTCGTAAGGGCACCAATGTCTGAAACACCTGCCACCAGACCTGCTGATATATTCACAGAATCGTTATAATGAATTTCCACCTGTCCTGCCTGAATACTTGTCGTCACCGCATCATCTGTTAATGTCTTATCCGAAGCTGCTTCCGCCAGTTTTCCACATAACTCCATATATTCTTTCAATGTACTCTCATCCACCACATGATCCTGGATCATATTTTCCGCATATACATCATACAAAAACTGTGTATACTGAGAAAATGCATGATAATCAGCCGTATACTCATAACCGGACAATCCCGCCTGATCCGCATTTTTCAAAATCCACTGACCGACCTCAGACGCTGCCCCAATCTCAGAAGCCGGATCTGTCGGTCCCTGCACCGCATAAAGCAGGAAATCCGTTGGAATTGCATATAATGTTCCATCTTTCTGGTAAGTTTCTGCAATGTTTTCAAAATACTTGTCATCCGACACCTTCACATCCAATGGAAGCAGTAATCCCATATCCGTATATTTTTCTACGGAAAGCCCATCCATTACGATCAGATCCGGTCCACTGCCACTCATCAGCTCTGTATTTAACTGCTTGATCGCATCTGTACGGGTGAGTGCCGCCTCATCCTCCATTCCTACCCGAAGCTCCACTTTCAACTCCGGATGCTCCTGCTGATACAGCATTGCTGTCTGTGTAACCGCAGGGCTCTTGGTAAGACTGTAAATCGTAAAAGCTGCTGTCTCTTTTTCCGGATCCGGTTCAATCCGCCACAGGGTTGTCTCTCCTGCTGAAAGCGCACTCAGATAATAAGTATTCTGATTCCCCTTACAGATCGGAGACATACCATTAAAACTGGTTCCACCATGAACAGTATCCGGAACTGACAACGCATTTACCGTCCTTCCGTCTCTGTATTCATAAATGGCTTTTGTGGTAACACATACCACTGTATCATTCCATGCTTTCATCGGTGCAAATACGTCCCGGTCATTTGCTTCCCACATATCTTCCACAAATTGTTCCAGACCATCCTTCGGCTCCTGCTCCTCAAGCGTCTCCGCATTCAGGGAATATTTAATCTCGTCGCAATACACGATAAACCGATCCTTCATTGACAGGAAACCAGCTCTGCCATAATCATAAGACAGGCTTTTTAATTCTTTCTGCTGTGTAATATCATATAGAACGCACTTGTCTATTCCTGCAATTGACAGCACATGGTCATTAACTACCGTAATCTTCCATACACTTCCGCCCAGTTTTTCAAATACCTCTCCGGCATTCAGTTCTTCACTGCCTTTCTCTGTAATCCGGAGCAGCCGGCTTCCACCGGAATCTGATGTGCCATCCTCCGGATCTGATACGACAACAAACGCACTCAGATCGTCTTTTTCCACCCGCAGCGCACCTGTCGAAATATAACTCTCCGCAGATATCGTATCCGGAAGTTTTATTACTTCCTCCCAGTTTTCTCCCTGATCGGTGCTTCTCCATACCAATACCGGATCTGTTCCATCTTCAGAAGTTCCATCCGTCAGTGCATAGACTACTCCTGCCTCTGTTGTCAGCAAATCGTTATAGTAATAAGCATCTTCAATGCTGATAACTGAAGCCATTCCGACACCATTTTCAACCGGAGTTTCATTTTCTGCACTTAATGACGCATCCTTTGCCGGATTTTTATCCTGACCACATCCCGCCAGTATAAAAAATGTCATTCCAAGTATCCCGATCAATCCCCATATCTTTTTCAGATAATCCGCCCCCATTTCTGCTACATCTCAAGATGAGATGCCTCTATGTAAAAAAACAGTTAATATCGCTTCACCCAGTGAAAATACTTCATCCCACATCACATATATCATCAAAACTAAATTTTGCTTCTCACTTATTCCTCAACAGGCTGCATATCACTCTGCCAGGTCACCCACATCGCCGGACGAACTGCATAACTTTTGCTATCCTTAAGTTCTACGTCATACTGTCCATAAGCAGTAATTATTTCGACTTTGGTTGAGTATCCATCTCCTGTATCATATTGAGGATTGCATAACCACCAGCCACAGGTATCTATTTTAAACACCTGGTTCAGATTCTGTTTTGCATATTCTGTTGAGTAACATAACAATTCATCATAGGCACGCTCTAAATCATAATTTTCTACACCAAGAGCATTTACTATATATTCACACATTTCTGTATAACTTAATAAGAAAATTTTGTCTTCTGTTTCCCGTTCCAAATGCCAATAAGGTTTTTTGAAATCTACATATACTGATGCATTATTTTTTTCAAAACCATCAGAAGAAGATAACACAATATTCTTTTTTTCATCTTCAGAAAATGCACTGTTATAAAAATCGTCATTCAACCATTTACGGATTGTTGAGTCTTTCCAAAGTACACGGCTTTCATCACTTGTATCAAAAGGTTGTGCATCCAATCCATACTCGCTGAGCAACAGTACTTCGTCTCCTTTTTTATCTAAAACCCGCCACTCAATATCTTCACCCTGATAATGTCCATACATAATATGGTCTCCTTGATCTAATGGAACGGTACTTGCTACTTTTTTGCCACAGCCGAATAATCCTGTACTCAATCCGATGAATAATGCAACTACAATTCCTCTATATAATTTTCCTTTCATACACATATTGTCCTCTCTTTCCACAACCTTTTAGCAAAATATCCTTAAATTCCCTTATATCCCACCAGACCTCTCTTCTATTCACATTATGCCACATATTTACATCTTTGTGTGATTTTGTCCACCAATTCACAAAATCTGTCCATCAATTAACATTTTTACATACACCCAAAATCTCTGTAACATTCTTGTGTCATAATTTACGGACAAAAACAGTTGATTCATGGCCAAAACCAACACAGGTTGATACTTATTGCTATAATGATTACAAATGAATCAATGTCTAAAGCCATGTTTGCCATTAAACTCTTTTTCTGCTATTCTTTATTTAATTGAATTTATTGTTTTGGGAGGTTTTATCATTGATTCAAATCGCAATCTGCGACGATTCAGAAGCAACACTGCAGCATCTGAATCAGGCAGTAACTACTATAGTACAATCCAATCAGGAAGTTGCAGATATCACGTTATACAGCAACAGTGAAAACCTTAGTTATGACATCAAAGAAGGTCACTTTTTTGACCTGATTTTGACAGACATTGAAATGCCACATATGAACGGAATGGAATTAGCCGCAACGATCCGGACGCATCTGCCAGGCGCGCTGATCATTTTCATTACCGCTTATACGAAATACGCACTGGATGCCTTTGAACTGTCCGCGTTCCGCTACATTGACAAAGAAATGATCCCGGAAAAGCTGCCGACAGCCATCAAAGATGCCTTTCGGATTCTTCATATGCAGGCCGACCAGTATTATCTGCTCTCCAATACACGCATGTATCGAAAATTATTACTGAAAGACATTTTGTACATATCCCGCGAAGGAAAAAACAGTGTTTTTCATTTAACAAACCAGACCGAAGTAAAAGAACGCAAAAGTTTAAATCCGGTGATGGAAGGACTGAACAGTTCTGATTTTGTTTTTGCTGACAGAGGCATCATCGTAAATCTGATCCATATCGTCTCCATTCAGGACACGACGATTGAATTGGATAACGGTGAATTTCTTCCTGCCAGTCTTGCACGTATCAAGGAACTCAAATTACTGCTGCAAAAAATATGGAGGAATTCTTTATGACAACATTCTTCATGATATCCGATTATGGCTTTGCCATACTGAAAGTGTTTATATTTTTTATATTGCTGCATGCGGTTTATCCTACGTTCAAATACCGATATGCGGTCATTATTTCCTGCATTGCGGCACCATTTTATATACAGATCAATGACTATCTGCTCTATACGATGCTTTCCGTTTTGCTGTACATCCTGATTCTTTTTATCGGCGGATGCATTTTAGTTCGCAAGAAGTTTTTTGTTTTAATTTTTCTATCCGCCTTTTATGTGCTGATGGCGGGATGTATTGAACTTTTTTATATCACAATGATGTTGAACTTTTCACGTCACGGGGCAAGGTTCCTTTCGGTTCTTCATTCCTATCCTGACCGGACAACGATTGCATTTTCTCTGATTACAAAAGGATGTGAACTTGCACTTGTCCTGATTACAGCTGCAATCATCCGTCGCATGAGTGATGGAAAAAAGAAAGTCTGGAAACTGCTTATCGCTACTGTTGTTGGATGTTTTGTTATGATCTACCTGATGCATAAAACATTCAGCAACTATTTTGAGGCTCCAAAGTTCTGGGTGATCCTCATCGCCTTTTTACTGCTGCTGTTTACCGTTCTGCTCTTTGAAATTGACCTGCGAAACAGACAGCATTTACTGGAAAAGGAAGCGTTGAGTAAACATCTTCTGGAAGAAAAATATCAGAACCTAAACGAAGTATACAGCCAGAATGCAAGATTATATCATGATCTGAACAACCACCTGATTGCTCTGGATCATTTGCTGGACGATGGAAATATACCGGAAGCGAAAACGTATATCGCCGCGATTCAGAAACCCGTCCAGATTTTAAAGAAAACCCACTGGACCGGCGATGATGTAGTAGATGCCGTATTAAACAATAAAATACAGCTCATGGAAAATCGAAACATCCACTATGAGATTCAAACCGATTTTCCGGATAAAACCGGAATCGAAGCCGCCGACCTTTGTACGATACTGGCAAACTTACTGGATAACGCCATTGAAGCCACCGGTAAACTCCCAGAACAGGCTGCTCCATTAAAAATCCGTATCCAGAGCATCAAGAAATTTGTGTTGATTGAAATTTCCAATCCATCCAAAGAAATTAAATTTACAGATGATGGACTTCCACGCAAAACACGCAAATCATCTTTTCACGGATGGGGACTGCATAATGTCACTCAGGCAGTAGAAAAATATAACGGAACTATTTTATTTGAATATGAAAATGGAATTTTTACTGCCTCTGCAATGCTGTTCTTTCCGCAAAACAATGACGATGTTTCATAATGTTTCATAAATTACAACTCAATAAATATGCCATAATAATCAGATTTTTCTATACAGAATCTTGTTCCTCTCTGTCTTCTGCTTATCATTGATAAACAAAACGGTACATTCCTCGCCTGGAACGTACCGTTTTGTCTGCCTTATTTTATTTTTATTACGACTTGCAAAAATCACACCTATTTTTGCTATGCCGCTTTTTACTTAGCCTATATGTTTTTATGATATACCAAATTCCAGTATATTCATCCTCCATCTCTGATCCTCTTACTTCTTTTGTACCGACAGAATGGTTCCGGAAAACGGATCGACTTCAGATACCGTACCGGTATAAGTAACCGTTACCTGGTCTCCTGCCGAAACCCCATCCAGTCCTTCCGGTGTTTCATCAAAATCAAATTCATAGGAAGCTCCATCCTGGTCTGTCACAATGAACATAAAGTCTTTTACTTCCTCTATGGTTCCCGTCAGTTGTTTTTGTGCCCCGCTTTCCTTCACTTCTGCCCCCTGTGTTGTCGTTGCGGCATCCTGATTTCCACAGCCGCCAGCAAATGTGACCGTCAGGACTGCTGCCACCATAAACGCATACCATGTTCGTTTCATGTTCAACATCTTCCTTTCTGTCAAAATCTTATGTACAAAATATTTTTTAAGTTTCCATACCCATATTTCGTGGGTTGTCACGCATCACATGGACGTAGCAGTACACGAGCTGTGCCGTCATGCAGCACCAGATCAGGGGTTCACAGATGATCACGCCCCAGTAACCAAGCACCGGTATGATGCAGGCAGAAAACAGGATCTTTCCCACAAGTTCCATAAAACTGGAAGTCAATGGCTTTCTCTTTTCGCCCATGGCCTGTAAACCATTCCGCATATTATAAAGGATTCCAAGCACCGCATAAAACGGAGATGCCACCCGCAGATACAGGGCAGCATTCTCTAAGATCTCTGCCTGTTTGGAGCCAAATAATGCCACCAGATTCTTTGCAAACAAGGCAAGCACCACCGTTGCGATAATCCCCCAACAGATACTCATCCGGCAGGCGATACGCATCCCCTTTTTGATGCGCTCTTTATTTCCTGCACCGGCATTCTGGGATATAAACGTTGCGATTGCCGCACCCATGGTTGTGTTTGGTAACATCATGAAGGAATTTAACTTCCTTGCCGTTGCCTGACATGCGATATAAACCGCACCGAGATGATTGATCGCGCGCTGCAGGATCACCGTCCCAGAGCAGACCACTGCATTCATAATCCCCATGGATACGCCCTGGAAAAGCAGTTCCCCGTACAGATGTTTCCCTGCCGCAAAGTGTCTCCGCTCCGGCACCAAGACTGCCGCATGGCGCAGGATATAAAAGATGCATAACAGGACGGATATCCCCTGTGCCACCACCGTCGCAATGGCAGCTCCCCGGATGCCCATGTCAAACTGTGTGATAAATAACAGGTCCAGGAGCACATTCCCAATAGAGGAAAAGATTAAAAATAACAACGGCATCAGACTGTTTCCGATCGCACGCAGCAATCCGGCACACAGGTTATAGGCAAACATGACACCGATGAAAATGGTCAGGACCGAAATGTAAGAATAGGATTCTGACAGGATCGACTCCGGTGTTTTTAAGAGCCGCATTAAGGGATAGAGTCCCACCAGGGAAAAAAGCATCATCACAGCCGTCAGGCATCCGGCGATCACAACCGCCCCCGCTACTGACTTTTTAACCAGTTCCTTGTCCCCATATCCATAATACCGGGACACTACAATACTAAGACCACTGCCAACCCCAAAGCAGAACCCGATCAGCAGTTCATAAATCGATGAAGATGCCCCAATGGCGGCAAGGAATGAATCGCCAAGGTAATTTCCTACGATCAGGATATCCATCGTATTATATAACTGCTGAAACAGGTTCGACATCAGGATTGGTAGCGAAAAGATAAGCAGAGACTTTAGGATGGAGCCTTTGGTCATATTGACCTGTAATCCGCTCATAGTTCTCTCCAGATCCGGATCGCTGCCAGATGATGCATCCGGTCGTATTTTTTCTTATTGTAATGCTGCTTATAATGTTGCTGCACGATGCTCCACCGCCTGTTTGAAATTTTCCACCTGATGCTCATAGCAGGTATCCATGAAGGTGGAATGCATCAGAAAATCTGCCGTTGCCTTGTTGTTGGCAATCGGGATATCGTAAACCTGGGCGATCCGGAGCAGTGCCTTGACATCCGGATCATGTGGCTGCGCCGTCAGCGGATCAGAAAAGAAGATCACCATGTCGATCTGTCCTTCTACGATCTTGGCACCGACCTGCTGGTCCCCGCCAAGCGGACCACTGTTATACCCTTTGACGGATAAGCCCGCCTGCTCTGTGATCATCCGGGCAGTTGTCCCGGTCCCACACAGGTGATGTTTTTTAAGGATCTCGCGGTTTGCGATGCACCACTGTAACATCTCCTGCTTTTTCCCATCATGTGCGATCAGTGCAATGTTTTTCTGTTCCCTGATCGTCATTGTCAAATACTCCATATTGTTCCTCCTTTTCTTCCTGCTGCCTTTGCTGCAGGATACGGTATTGGCTCGGTGACATTTTGAAACGTTCCTTGAACGCCCTATTAAAGGTACGCTGGCTCTCAAAGCCGCTGTCCAGACAGATCTCTGTGATCGTATCATTAGTGGTTTCCAGCCGCTGGCAGGCAAACCCAAGCCTTGCATCATTCAGGTACTGGTTGAAATTCCGGTGAAAGGTTTTGGAAAAGATCCTGGATAACACATATTTGCTCACACCCAGTGCCTTTGCCATCTCCTCTAGGGAAACGGCGTGATTAAAATGTGCGGATACATAAGCGACCGTCCGGTAAATAAGGTCCTCACTTTCCACACTGCTCTTTTCTGTCAGTGTCAGTTCCTTTATGCATCTGGCAAGAATGATCTGAAGATATGCCTGTGCAATGGGGATGTCTTTTGTTGTTAAAAGCGCATCAAAAGAACGGTACACATCTTCCGGGATGACCGATGCTTTTAGCACCGGGATTTTTGGAGCCTTCTGGTTTAGCGTTTCCTCATAAGCACCCACGATAAAGGGCGGTGCATTTACAAAGACTGCCATGTTCTGTCCGGCAGAAAATACCTGGTAATGGTGGATCAGATCTGGGAAAAGTATCCCGACATCCCCGGCTTGCATGTGGTACAGTTCCTCGCCCATACCAAGCTCTAAGCTCCCGCTTTTTACCCACACCAGCTCCAGGGCATGATGCAGGTGTGGCGGCTCATGTTTTGCCTGGCGCATCACTGCCAGTATCTCATCTTTCGTATTTTTATAGGTTAAATGCATCGGTGTCTTTCCTCCCTTCTGTTTTCCATCTGCAACATTTGTCCACTGTTTGTGCTGATCTGGCACGCAGGATGTCTGGTTTCATCCTAGAATAGACTTGTAAGGAAAGGAGGTCGGAACACATGCGTAAACAGATGACATCTTATTTTGAACAACTGCTTTCATTCTATACCGCATTTTTCCTGCATGTCTACCATGCATAACCCCTGCCTGTTCTATCCAAAAAGCAAAAAGCATTGCCTTTTTTTCTTTTTCAGACAATGCCGCCTGCCATCCGCAATCCATCGTGCCTGTTATTCTTCATCCGTCACGCAGTCAGATGCGATGCCTTTTTCTCTTTTTATGTTTTCCACTGTCTCTTCCACATTCATTCTGGAAAGGACAAGCATGATCAGGACCTCAAATACCAGTGGGAGCCACAGGTACATAAAGGAGAGCATCCGTAAGCTGGATGCCGGCTGTGTTGCTGCTGTACCTACATATCCGCTGATCTCCAAAAGCCATCCAACCAGTGCGGTTCCGATTCCGCCACCGATCTTGATGCCAAGGGAAGTACAGGAATACATCGTTCCATCCACACGTTTTCCCTGTGTCAGATAAGTATATTCCGAGCAGGATGCGATGAGCGCATTCATGTCTCCCTGCCATGGTCCCTGTCCCAGTGCAGCGACCGCCGTAAACAGCAACATCAACGGTACGCTTCCAAGGTAACCTGCAACGATTACCAGTGCCCTGCCTGCTACTGCCAGCATATAGCCGCGCAAGTTTAATTTGTACATGCCTTTCCATTTACCAACCAGTGTCGGCGTAAATACCAGTGCAATGATCAGCGGGATATTGACCGCCCATGCAAATACACCAAACAGACTTTTATTCTTCAGTACCCATGTCATGTAATAGATACCGGCTCCGATCATGGCACTGTATAACTGCTGTAAGATATAAACGCCACAGATCATCATATAAAATTTATTTTTGACCAGCAGCTTGAATGCCTGTACCAGTCCGTATTTTTCTTCCTTGTCTGTTACCGCACCATCGTTTAATTCTTCTTCCGGTAACTCCTTTACGGACAGACAGGAGATCGTGTTTACCACAAAACCGATGATTGCATAAATGATCGCAACCGTCCGCCATGCGGCAGCCCCGCCGCCACATTTATCGACAAACCCAACCGTAACAGACTGGATCACAAGGCTTGTGGCAAAGGCAAAGATAAAACGGTAGGAACCCATCTGCACACGCTCTTTGGCATTTTTTGTTACCAGGGAAGTAAGGGCTGAGTATGCGATGTTGTTCGCTGTGTAAAATACACCGTTAAGCAAGGTATATGCGATGAAAAACCAGGCATATTTTGCCGTATCACCAAAGCTGGTCGGGACTGCAAATACCGCAACCAGGGTGATCGCACATCCGATATAGCCATAGAGCATCCATGGCCTTGCCTTTCCAAGCCGGGAGTGTGTCTTATCGATCATCGATCCAAAGAAAATGTCTGACACACCGTCAAACAGCTTGGATGCCGCGATCAATGTTCCGACAATGCCCGGCATCAGACCGATGGTATCCGTCAGATAGATCATGACGAAAGAGGTCAGGAACGCATACACCACGTTTCCTGCCACATCGCCCGATCCATAGCCAATTTTGTTATACCATTTCAAATACGTTTTTTCTTCCATGAAGTCCTCTCTCTTCCTATGTACCTTAGTACACCAACATAATTTTATTATCCCTTATTCAAGTCGAACGCACGTGAGACTTGGTGCGTGATTCTGGTCAGCGAAAGCTGACATATTCTTCTCAGAATCACTGCACTCTACACTTCGTTTCGGTCGGCGCAAAACCATTGTCTCCCAGACAATGTGCGCCCTCGCGGAGCGTTTATCTCAGTCGGAGATTGAACTCCCACTGAGAAAGATTTGTTATTACTCACCACTTGCAGAAGTGGGAGTCTCAACTCAGACTGAGATGAACGGAACCAGTGTAAACCGGAACCGGAATAATACGTTATTAAACTGATATTTTTCTAATACCTCCGGTCCACAGCTATTGGAACCGATGCCATTTTGTGCATAGTCAATGCACAGTACGGTACTGCCGGATTTTTCCAATTCATAATTATGGGCACAGCGTTCCAGCTCTTCCTGGGTATATTCGGATGCCTGGAAGGAAAATGTATCGTCTGAAACCGCAGTCAGACCGTATCTTGCGCCTTCTGCCTGCACGTAATCACAATCAAAATGGCTTCCGTTCTCCTGTGGGCGGATATAATCTTCATGAAGTTCTGCTACTTTTGCCCGGAACAGTCCATGATAGGAACCCTGGTGCTTATCCCGGTAGGACTCCTGCGGTCCCATGCCAAAATATGCCACTTCCTCCATGCCTTTCTCCAAAAACAGGCGTATGCCAAACCTTGGCAGTACCGGAAACTCCGGGTCTTTCTCCATGAGCATGTCTGCATGGATCTTTCCTGTCCCGTCGATCTCCCAGAAGATTGTTCCCTCCAGAATCTTCTGTACGCTATCTGCAACCACACCGATTTTTGCTTTGATGGAAACGCCCTTTTCATTCTGGGTAATCTCTATCTGATATGCCCTGCTGTATGCACTGTCAAAATGCGCATCCTTCCATAGTTTCTTGATATACATATCGTTATCTGTCGGAGCCCTCCAGATGTTAAGCTGCATCGGATGGTCCAGATAATCCTTACCCGCAAACCGGATCTGCTCAAACAGTCCGCTCCGTTTACTGAGCACATAGCAGAAATCACTTCCCTGCAGGGTGACTGCCGTATCGCATTCCTGTACACTGATATCCTGTCCGTTTCTGTACTCTTCTAACCATGCAAGTTTCTGTTGGTTCTTGCCATCCTGGTTTGACAGGAGGAAGTCGTCAAATCCAAGTTCCCATCCAGTTGCCAGCAGAGGCACCTGCTTTTTCAGATAGTAGCTGATTTTCAAATATACTTTTCCTTTTGCCGGGACACTGACCGCAAGTTTTGTGCGTCCCTCGCTGTGTGGTGCTACCGAAAATGGTGCCAGCGTGCCACGAGCCACGGTAAGTCCGTCCTGTGTTACTTCATATCCGATCGTTACATAATCTTTCAAGTCATCAAAATCCAGATAGTTATGCAGAACAAGTTCCTGACTTTTCTGGTCGTAGGAAACTACCCTTGCCGGGCGGTACACATTTTTATATTCCAGCAGACCGGTATGCGGGGTACGATCCGGGTATACCAGACCATCCATACAGAAATTGCCATCATGGATCTGTTCCCCATGATCCCCGCCGTAATAATAAATGGTCTTTCCATTCTCTGTTTTTCCATGTGCAACGACATGATCGCACCACTCCCAGACAAAGCCGCCGCACATCCGGTCAAATTTCTGGATTATCTGGAAGTAATCCTCAAAATCCCCAGGTCCGTTTCCCATGCTGTGGCAATACTCTACCAGCAGAAACGGTTTACTGGAATCTTTCTGCAAGTATTCCCGAATCTCATCCAGGGAAGGATACATGCGGCTATACAGGTCAATGTTCCCATATTCATAGGTTTTCCCACTTTTCCGGTATCTGGCACTCTCATACTGTGTCAGGCGGCTCGGATCAAATACTTTTGTCCATGCAAGTGCCTGTTCAAAGTTACAGCCATACGCACTTTCATTTCCCATCGACCACATCACGATAGACGGGCGGTTCTTATCCCGCTGCACCATCAACTGCACGCGATCTACAATGGAAGTTTCCCACATCGGATCATCCGCGATCTGTTCATTCCAGCGGTCAAACCGGTTCTCGTCGGTATCCACTTTCCGGTACAGCATGACCGGTCCATGTGCTTCAATGTCTGCTTCATCAATGACCATGAATCCGTATTTGTCACACATCTGGTAAAAGAACGGTGCGTTCGGATAATGACTGGAGCGGATTGCATTGAAATTGTGCTGTTTCATCAGCATCAAATCCTGTCTAATTTGCTCCACACTGATGGTAAATCCTGTGATTGGATCGGAATCATGACGGTTTACCCCGCGGAACTTAATCTTCTGTCCGTTAAAGTAAACACATTTATCCCTGACTTCAATCTGACGAAGACCGATATGATCCACAATGGTCTCTGCTTTGGTCCGGATGATCAGTGTATACAGATACGGATTTTCCGTATTCCAGAGCACCGGGTGGCAGATCTCAAAATCAAGTGTTCCATCCTCACTGATCTTCCCTTGTGCGATACGGGCACCTTCCCGGTTTTCGATCACAACTTCTGTATCTACCGGAGCGTTAAAATCAAAAGCAACCGTTACATCTGCATGGTCTGCTCCAAGTCCGGTCGTTACATGGTAATCCCATACCACATGCTCCGGGCGTTTCAAAAGATACACATCCCGGAAAATACCGCTCATCCGGAATTTATCCTGATCCTCAAGGTAAGAACCGTCACACCATTTCAATACCAGGACTGCCAGGGTATTTTCCCCTTCGGTCAGGAAATCTGTTACATCAAATTCGGATGTCATGTGGGACACCTGACTGTAACCTAAGTATCTGCCATTGAGCCAGACATAGAAACAACTGTCCACGCCTTCAAAATTCAAGTATGCCATCGGTGCCTGTTCATCCGTATGGTAAGTGAACGTCTCTACATAAGCACCGCATGGGATATCCTGTGGAACATATGGGGGATCAAACGGAAATGGGTAACGGATGTTGGTATATTGTGGTACATCATGTCCGAACAACTGCCAGGCATGTAACACCTTCAGATCTTCAAATCCCGATGTATCATATCCTGTCTCAAAAAAGCGGTCCTTTACTTCATAAATGCTTTCAAAATACTGGAACTTCCAGTTTTTATCCAACAACTGAAAGCGGTCGGATGTTTCCCTGTGTTCAATCAGATCATCCATCTTTTTGGATGCCGGGATATAATAAGCCCTTGCCGGCATGGTGTTATCGTGTAAGATTTCCAGATCTTCATAATAGCGTGGTACGATCATTTCCTTCTCCTCCTCATATGTATCATTTTGTACATCTGCTGTTTCATCCGTTTTCTCTTATTATGGAAAAACATGTTGTCGTTCCTTGTTTTTTCTGACTACATTCTAAAGATTGCGGCAAGATTTGTCTATAAACAGAATTAGACAGAATATGCACAAAATGATACAATAGAGAAAAGGAGGTATTTTCCATGTATATCAATAGCGGCTACCTGAACAATTCCCATCTGGATTTTAAAGACCGGACACGTCCCCTGATCGTCGGAAGCTGTGGCACCTACCGGCTCTCCAGCCATCCAAAAATGCCAACCTACCGACCTAAGGGTCGAAAAGACTTCCAGATCATTTATATTGCTTCCGGACTGGTGCATTTTCATTTTGACAAACCAGAAAACGAGACCATCGTCTCTGCTGGGAACATCGTACTCTACCGTCCCGCGGAACTGCAGAAATATGAGTTTTATGGAAAAGACAAAACAGAAGTTTACTGGGTACACTTTACCGGCAGCGAAGTAAAAAATATCCTACGTAAAAATGGATTTACAGATAAAGAACGGATCTTCCCGGTCGGGACATCCTTAGAGTATGAGCGCGCCTTTAAGCACATAATCTTAGAATTACAGAAATGCGATGCAGATTACCAGGAAATGCTGACGCTGTTATTATGCCACCTGCTCATCATCTTCCACCGGGCAATGCTCCAGGAGCATACCCTGAAAAACGAATTTCTGGATCGGCAGATGGATACTGCTGCCTCTTACTTTAACCAGAATTACAACCATGAGATTAATATTGATGCCTATGCTTCTTCCCTTGGCATGAGTGTCAGCTGGTTCATCCGCAATTTCAAAAAATATACCGGTGAAACACCGGTGCAGTTCATTACTTCGCTTCGGATGACCAACGCACAGGTACTGTTAGAAAATACAACTTACTCCATCAATGAGATTGCGCGTATTGTCGGGTATAATAACGCCCTGTATTTCAGCCGGATCTTTCATAAGCAGAAAGGTTGCTCTCCTTCCCAGTACCGCACAAGAAGTCATGAAACTTAACCGGACGCGAAAAATCGGATGACGGGATATACTCCCTCATCCGATTTTAACTTTACCGCTTTATTCCACTATGCTCCCGGCATCTTCTGTTTCTGCCAAAAGCTCTCTTTTATATTTATAAAACGTATTTCTAGCGATCTGTAAGATTTCCATACATTCCTTATCTGACATGTTGCCGGAAAAGCACTTCGACATCTTTACGATTCGGTTCTTCATCTCTACTGATTTTTTTGTCCTGACAGAAACACCCGTTCGCCTTCCGATCTGCTTTTGTTCCTCTTCCGGTAACAACTGGTTTTTCTCTTTCGTCGTCTGGATTCCCTGTGAGATCCGTTTGTGCAAATCTGTGACCTCTTTCTCCGCCTGTTCAAGCGCCACCCTAATCTTTTGTGCTGCATTTTCCGCTATTTCTTTGGAATAATTTGAACCAGTGTCTTTTTCTGCTGAAACAGTCTTTATTTCTCCATTCTGCAGATTTACGGATACCATATAGGAAATACCTGCCGCTTCATCCCGATAAGTAATATGATCTGTTGTAAATATCTCTCCATTTCCGTCTAATGCCTGATCATATTCTGTTTCGACTGCAAGCGTATCCGTATCAATCCCATACAACTGCTCCAACAACGTAGATGCTTTTTCTAATGCTTCCTCTTGATTGAATGATAAGGAGATTCGATACGATGATAAAAATATTTGCAGAATACAATCCACACAGGAACAGCATTGATGGTTATACGCTTCGCATTGACTGTTAGGAAGCTGAGAAGAACTTAAAGACCACTCCCGGATCGGATTGTGCACATTAAACGCACTTGCCATTGATGAGCCATTAGAATATGCCCAGTTATATCTTGACGTTTTCTCTTTCCATCTGACCGCCTCATACAGTGAAGAACGCCGAGAGGCGGCGTGGGAGTATGCCAGAGAACACGATG
>ERZ1673739.596-NODE-596-length-49653-cov-34.748054_pt1 | contig 49653 bp, 45 predicted proteins | sample MGYA00580210_ERZ1673739 | MGnify/ENA primary metagenome ERZ1673739 (study PRJEB41218, sample SAMN15661749) | gut metagenome | host: Homo sapiens | place: Canada: London | collected 2015-08-20/2019-03-30 | study: EMG produced TPA metagenomics assembly of... | reverse complement strand
GTTTTTAAAGAAAAATATAGATTGACACCAAGCGAGTATAGAAATAAATTACAAATTTGACTAAAAAGCTCTCTGTGCAATGCACAGGAGCTTTTTTATATGCAGACCTCTATTTATTTGTGCTGTCTGCATCAATTACGGACTGAATCTGCTTCATAAGGGCATCATAGTTGTCCTGGTTATCGATTCCGCCGAGCATTGGTTCGCCTACAATATTGCCATTTCTGTCAACAAGTATAGTTGTTGGAAAGGCCATGATTTCTGAGGCATATTTACCGGCAGCACTAGAGGAGTCAATTGACAGATTACGATATTTGACACCCTGGCTTTCAAGAACAGAGGCAGCCTCTTTGATAGCTGTTTTATTGCCATCGAAGGTCTCAGTGTTGATGCCAACAACTTCTCCGCCCATTGATTTGATAGCATCATTTAATTCGTTAAGCTTGGATAATTCAGCGACACATGGTTTGCAGCCGGTAAACCAGAAATTGACGACTGTTACTGCATTACCGGAAAACAGGCTGTCATCCACCTTATTTCCATCAAAATCCTCACCGGAAAAATCACTGAATACAGATGAGGCTTTAGAGCTGTCCTTCTTGTTATCGTCTGATGATGTATTTTTGTTTTCAAGCTCTGCTATCTGTTCCTCGATTTTTCGTATGGTTTCAATATCCTCATTAAGTGTTTTAAGCTCATCGTCTGTGAATGAATCCTTGTTTGATTCTACGGTACCGGCAAGATAATCAGCATAATTTCCGTTTGGATCGGCGTCACTTTTGTTCATCATGCCAAATGCCTTGTTCCACACATCAGCGTGATCTGCAAAAAGCTGATTTTCCTGCTGATATAAATCATCAAGCCTGGAATCTGATTTGCCGGATGCTTCTGAGCCGGCTTCAGTCTGAGTGTTCTTAGAATCTGTTGTGGAAGCTTGCTTTACGCCACATGCTGTAAGTGATAATGCTATGCAGAGTGTAAAAATAGAAATAAATGATAATTTGTTTTTCATGAGTAATTTCTCCTTTAAAATAATAGTAAAATGTTTAATAGTTATCTGTTGTCATTTTTTTGACATGATTTTCCCATAAACCGGTAGCAGATGGCGTCCTTAGGACAGGCCTTTATGCAGGCACCGCAGCGTATGCACTCGGGGTGATCCGGTGTCTTACACACATCCACATCCATCTTACATGCCTTTGAGCATTGACCGCATCCGACACATTTGCTGCTATCAACGGTGATTTTGAGCAGGCTGACCTTATTAAATAATGAGTAGATTGCTCCAAGCGGACAAATCCATTTACAGAAGGGCCTGTAAAATAAGATACTTAGTACAATCACTGCAATTAAAATCATACACTTGAAAGAAAAAAGCTTTCCCAGCGCAGAACGGATAGCAGCATTTCCAATAGATAACGGTATAGCACCCTCTAAAACACCCTGAGGACAGATATATTTGCAGAAGAACGGGTCTCCCATTCCTATAGAGTTCGTTACAAGCATCGGAAGAAGTATAACGAAAACAATAAGAATGACATATTTTAGGTACCTAAGAGGCTTTAGTTTGGCTGTGGATAATTTCTTTCCGGGTATTTTGTGAAGTAAATCCTGAAACCATCCAAATGGGCACAAAAAACCACATATAAATCTGCCGAGAGTTACACCGAGTAAAATAAAAAATCCGGTTATGTAGTATGAAAACTTAAATTTTGATGATCCGACGACTGCCTGAAATGCCCCTATTGGACAGGCTCCTGTCGCGGCAGGGCAGGAGTAGCAGTTTAATCCGGGTACGCATACTGTTTTTGCATTGCCCTGATATATTTTACCCTTAAATAAATTTGGAATATGAATATTGGTCAGCAGCGTTGCTGCGGCCTGTATCCAGCCACGTATTTTTGCCAGTTTTCTTGATAGTAATTTCTTTTCCTTATCCAATTCCGACACACTCCAGACATAGTTTTATTGCTTTACCAAGCACTGTAGCCGCCTCACCTCTGACTGCACCATAGCTTATCATGGATACACCAAGGATAAGCAGAATGATTTGACATGTTTTTTGGTATTTCAACATAATGTTGCTCCTTTTTGTTGTATTGTTGACCAGCTGACTTTGGTATTATACAATATAGGTTGTAAAATTATTGTTAAGAAGCAGGAGAACATTTTGAGATTATTAATTGTTGAGGATGAGAAACAAATATGTGATATGGTTGCAAAGAGTCTGTATGCTGCCGGTTATGAGGTGGATACCTGTTATGATGGGAAAGAGGCTCTTGAATGTATACTGTCGGAGAATTATGATCTGATAGTTTTGGATTTGAATCTGCCGGGGATGGATGGCATGGAGCTTCTTAAGGAGCTTAGAAAATACAATGATGAAACTAAGGTTTTGATATTATCTGCAAGAGGTCAGATTGCTGATAAGGTAGAGGGACTGGATGCAGGAGCAAATGATTACATGGAAAAACCATTCCATCTGCAGGAGCTTGAGGCACGTATCAGAAGCCTGACAAGAAGGAAATTTGTACAGAATGATATATGTCTTAAATGCGGAGAAATAAAGTTTGATACGATTAAACGCGAGGCATATGCAAAGGGAGAGCCGGTTCCACTGACAAGAAAAGAGAATGGTATTTTGGAATATTTACTTATCAATATAGGCAGACCGGTGAGCCAGGAGGAGCTGATAGAGCATGTGTGGGATGCCACGGCAGACAGCTTTAGCGGAGCAATCAGGGTACATATGTCTTCACTTAGAAAAAAGCTTAAGGCGAGGCTGGGTTATGATCCCATTTTGAACAAGGTAGGTGAAGGCTATAAAATACGGGAGGAGTCTGACAGATGAAAAGAATGTCGCTACAATGGAGACTTACGTGCATTACTACATTGTGTATTGCTATTATATGTGGCTGCCTGACTATGTTTGTCTATAAAAATGGTGTGCATTACATCGATTCTCTGCAGGATGCGGTAGAGTCACAGGGGGATGAAAAAGGAAACAAATCAGATGAAATATATATCAGCATACCGGACGATAAGTGGGATGAGTTTGCGGATGAATTTTCGGTTCAGGTGTACAATAATAAGGCCGACTATAAAAGAAACAGTCTGATAATCACGGTTTTGCTGGCGCTTTTGGGAGGTGTCGTCACTTATTTTATAAGCGGGCATGCACTCAGACCAATCAGGGAGTTTTCAGATAAAATTGAAGAGGTACAGGCTCAGAATCTGTCTGATTCAAGAATAGAGGAAAACAATGTTAAGGAACTGAACCAGCTGGGTATTTCTTATAATAAGATGCTTGAGCGTCTGTCGGATGCATTTGAGATACAGAGACAGTTTACTGCAAATGCAGCACATGAGCTGCGAACTCCATTAGCGTTAATGCAGGTGCAGCTTGATTTGTATAATTCTGCCTCTCACCCGGGAAATGATGCAGACACTTTGCAGACCATAAAAATGGTTACGGAACAAAATGATAAATTAAACAGGATGGTAAAGACTCTTCTTGATATGAGTGAGCTTCAGACGGTGGGAAGGGATGATAAAATTATATTGGATGCTATTGTTGAAGAGGTTTTGGCAGACCTTGAGCCTCTTGCACAGGAAAAAAATATAAAGCTGATTGGAAAATGTGAGGATGCCATTATGATAGGCAGTGATATACTTATTTACAGGCTTGTATACAATCTGGTTGAAAATGCCATCAAATATAATCATCCGCTCGGACAGGTTACCGTAACCGTATATCAGAGAAAAAAGCATGTTTATCTGTCTGTAGAGGATACGGGAAACGGAATACCAAAGGAGCTTAGGAAGAGAGTGTTCGAACCGTTCTTCCGTGTGGATAAATCCAGAAGCCGGGAGCTGGGCGGCGTAGGGTTAGGACTTGCTCTTGTCCGTGAAATCGTTAGAGTACATGATGGCAGTATTTGTATTAAATCAGGCAAGACTGGAGGAACGATTTTCGAGGTGACTTTTGCACAGTGTTCAATGTAGCGTTTGAACCTGAAGTAAAAGAACAGGAAGAACAGGAAAACGAATAGAATGAGCAAATATGATTCGCTATGGGAATATGTGAGAGATAATGGTAATTCATCTTTAAAGATGACATTTGAACAAATTCAACAGATTACAGGAATACCAATCGACCATTCTTTTTTGAAGTATAAAAAAGAGCTTACGGAATATGGGTATAAGGTTGAGAAAATATCTATGATTTTCAGTGAGAACTTGAAAACCTGATAAAAAACATATACAATCCCATCTTCGGCAGTTGAAGAGTAAAAAACGGTTGCAAAGCCGGTGCGGGATTTTGATATCGAGTACCGGCTTTATTGAGGCAGCGGAAAATCCGTTGCCTCCTTTTGATATAACGATAATTAATTAATCCAGTTCAGCCCCCAACTCATACATCCAATACTCCGCTGCCTCATACTCCCTGGGTTCTGAGAGTACCGGTACGGTAAAGAGTTCAATCAGAACACCGAGTGTTGATGCGAAGAGTTTCATAAGATCCTGAAGTTCAAATACAACATAAAATTCTTCTTGTGTCATGTAATAGTTCCTCCTTTGTTTTGTGATAGTTATCGCTCAAAATCTTATGTAACTATTCAGTAACACGCTTCGCGCGGTATGTCTCGGTTTTTCTGTGACCTTCGCTCACCAAAAACACCTTGTGGGATATATCAGTGAATAGAAGCCTTTATACAACAGTTGACAACAGTACTACACTGTTATATACTGTTTGCAACAGGAGGGAATATATGAAGATTATAATCAATAACACATCGATGGTACCAATTTATGAACAGATCATGGAGCAGATCAAGGCGCAGATTATCTCCGGAGAATTAAAAGAAAATGATATATTGCCATCTGTGAGAACGATGGCAAAGGAGCTGAAGATCAGTGCACTTACTGTGAAGAAAGCATATGACAATCTGGAAGCAGAGGGAATGACTGTCACAGTTCATGGAAAAGGAACGTATGTAGCGGCTTCGAACATACAGCTGATGGAAGAAGAGCGCAGGAAAGAAGTTGAGGCGGATCTGGAAGCGGCGATTCAGAAGGGAAGGCGCTGCGGAATGAAAGGGGAAGAGATCCGTTCATTGTTTGAACTCATCATGGAGGATGAATAAGTATGTTAGAAATCAAAGGAGTAAAGAAAAGCTACGGAGAATTTCAGTTAGACTGTTCGTTAAATGTAGAAAAAGGAAGAATTACCGGTCTGGTTGGAGAGAACGGGGCCGGTAAAAGTACTCTGTTTAAGGCGGTGCTCGGACTCATTTCATATGATGCCGGCGAGATAAAGATTCTGGGAAAAACACAGGAAGAGTTAAGTGAAAAAGAGAAAGAGGAGCTGGGAGTTGTCCTGGCAGAAGCTGGATTCCCCGGATATTTGAAAGGAAAAGATGTTGAAGCAGTCCTTGCCAGATTGTATCCAAAGTTTGAAGCAGAAAAATTCCATCAGATGTGTGAAGAATATCAGATTCCGTTGAATAAATTCATAAAAGAGTACTCAACAGGAATGAAGGCAAAGCTGAATCTGATCATTGCATTGACACATCAGGCAGAATTCCTGATGCTGGACGAGCCGACAGCAGGGCTTGATGTCGGAGCGAGGGAAGGGATGCTGGATATTTTAAGAGAGTATATGGAAGAGAAGCCGGAGAGAAGTATCCTGATCAGCTCACATATTTCTTCGGATCTGGAACATCTCTGTGATGATATTTATGTGATCCACAAAGGAAAGATTGTGCTCCACGAAGAGATGGATACGATTCTGGAAAAATATGCAGTGTTGAAAGTCAGTGAGGAACAGTATCGGGCAATGGATAAAAGGTATCTTTTAAAAGAGAGAAAAGAGTTTTTTGGAATCGCCTGTCTTACGAACGAGAAGCAGTATTATATGGAAAATTATCCGGAAATCGTAGTGGAGAGCGGATCACTCGATCAGGTGATTCTTATGTTAACAGGAGGCGAGAGATGATGAAAGGAATCAGAGGGCTTTTGGAAAAGGATTTTCGGTTGTTTCTTCGGCAAGGTGGCAATCTTTTTCTGGTATTAGCAGTTGTAGCAATATTTTTTATACTCACGGGAAAAATGGGAGCTGACTTCATTGCAGTGTATATTCCATCTGTTATGGCAGTATATTCAGGTAATACGATTAGCTACGATGAAAATGGTCATGGATACACATATTTGTTTTCTTTACCCGTAAATAGAAAAATATATGTCAGAGAAAAATATATTTTATCTTTTATTATGACAGTATGTGGATGGTGTATGGGGGTAATCTGTGCAGGAATTGCCGTGCTCATAAATCCTGAAGAGGTGGTAAATCCGGAAATGCTGGCAATGGAGCTGATCGTATTTTTTGTGGTTCAGGCAGTTGCGGGAATTATGATTGCGATCCGACTAAGGTTTGAAGGAGAGAAGGGACGAATCGTGCTGCCGATCGCAATTTTAATTATTTTTGCAATTTGTTATACAATTGGTTCTATTCTGAAAACTAACCCGGAATTCAAAGAAAGCATTCTGAATGTGATAGGAGGAACAGGAGATCTTGAAATTGCGATTGCACTTATTGTGTTAAGTCTGCTTGTATGGTATGCTTCGTATAGGTATAGTATGAGAGTGATGAGAAAGAAAGAGTTTTGAGATAGGAATTGGCAAAAACGAAAAAAACATTAACCATAAATATACTTTTGTAACAGATGGAATCTTGGGAATGAGTATCCGGAGCAGTTTTGCCAAATGACATGGCAAGTTATATAAAATCGTGTTACAATGGCTTTTGTCAGGCTACCTGGGACTATGGAAAATAATGAGAAAATGAGAGAAAAACAGGTAGCATAGAATCTGCGGACATTAAATAAAAAACAAAGGAAAGTGGGGGGATTTTTTGAATGCAGAGAGCAAAACACGAATGACGGAAGGAAGCATCTCCAGGAAAATTATATTTTTTGCGATTCCGCTGTTTATCGGAAATCTGTTTCAACAGTTGTATAATACAGCAGACTCTCTGATTGTTGGCAATTTTCTTGGCAGTAATGCCCTGGCGGCGGTCAGTTCCTCGGGGAACCTGATCTTTCTGATGGTCGGGTTCATCAACGGAATCGCGCTGGGTGCAGGCGTTGTTATCGCGAGGTATTATGGGGCGAAAAATAAGGAATATTTACAGAAAGCGATCCACACGACAGTAGCGTTTGGGCTGGCGGCAGGTCTTGCATTGACGGCGATCGGGATGTTTCTGGCGCCAAAGATTCTGGTGCTGATGGGAACACCGTCGGAGGTGCTTCCACAGTCGATCGAATATTTCCGTACTTATTTTGCGGGTTCCCTTGGATTTGTCATGTACAATATTTTTGTCGGCATCTTACAGTCGGTCGGTGACAGCCGGCATCCGCTGATCTATCTGATCGTGTCCTCGTGTATCAATGTGGTGCTGGATATTTTCTTTATTGCAGGTCTCGGCATGGGAGTCGGGGCAGCGGCGCTGGCAACGGCGATTTCTCAGTTTGCCAGTGCGATTTTCTGTATGATTCACCTGATGCGGACAAAAGAAGAATATCGGTTACAGATCAGCAAGATCGGTTTTGACGGGCTCATGATGAAACAGATCATTCAGAATGGTGTGCCGTCCGGTTTTCAGAACTCCGTGATCTCTATTGCCAATGTTTTCGTACAGACTAATATCAATGCTTTTGGAAAAATGGCGATGGCAGGCTGCGGTTCTTATTCAAAGATTGAGGGATTTGCGTTTCTTCCGGTTACATGCTTTACGATGGCGCTGACAACCTTTGTCAGCCAGAATCTTGGTGCGAAGCAGTACGACCGTGCGAAAAAAGGTGCGCGGTTTGGCATCCTGTGCTCCATAGTGATCGCGGAACTGATCGGTGTTCTGATCTATGTGGCGGCTCCGACGCTGATCGCGGCATTTAATGGAGATCCGGAGGTGGTACATTATGGTGTGATGCAGGCGCGGACGATTGCGCTGTTCTATTTTTTGCTGGCGTTTTCTCACTGTATCGCAGCAGTCCTTCGCGGCTCCGGTCATGCAGCAGTTCCTATGATCGTCATGCTCTGTGTCTGGTGTCTGTTCCGTGTCAGCTATATTACCGTTGCTGTGCACTACATTCCGGATATTCGTGTGATCTTCTGGGCATACCCGCTGACCTGGAGCATCAGCTCAGTGATTTTCCTGTATCTGTTTTTACGTGGAAAATGGGTATATGGATTCGAGAAAAAAAGATAAAACAGATAGTTTTATCACAGGTACTATAATTTTCAGAATTGAGGAAGAATGTTCGTATGCTAAATAAAAAAGAATTCTTAAAATACGCATCAAGATTAGCCTTTCCGATTATGATCCAGAATCTGATCGGAACACTGGTAAATATGGCAGATACAGTGATGCTTGGATATGTGAGTCAGACGGCTATGTCGGCATCCTCCCTTGCCAATCAGTTTACTTTTATTCTTTTCTGCTTATACTACGGTATGGCAGCGGGTACTTCGGTTTTATGTGCCCAGTACTGGGGAAAAGGTGATAAAAAGACAGTAGAAAAGATACTTGGTCTGGCGGAACGAATCTCGCTGATTGTTTCTGCTGTATTCTTTGCTGTCTCCTTTGCCATGCCAACTACTATTATGAAGATTTTTACCAATAGTCCGGAGACGATTGCTTCCGGTGGTGAATATCTGAGGGTGATTTCCTTCTCGTTTGTATTTATGGGATTCTCTCAGGTTTTTATGAGTGCCCTTCGAAGTATCGGGAAGATCATGCTGCCTTCTGTTACGTATGTAGTTTCTCTTTGTGTCAATGTAATCTGTAATGCCACTTTTATCTTTGGTTTGTTTGGACTTCCGAAGCTTGGTGTTACCGGAGTTGCCCTTGGTACGGTGATTGCCAGAATCGTAGAGGTAGTGATCTGCCTCGTTTACTCGTTACATAGTTCCGATGTCAGATTCCGGATAAAATATTTCTTTGCCAAAGCAGGTGTTCTGTTCCAGGATTTTATGAAGATCGCAACGCCGGCTGTGATCAATGATGTTGTCTGGAGCCTGGCCACTTCAGCATTTGCAGCGATCCTTGGTCATATCGGCGATGATATGGTTGCGGCAAATGCAGTTGCTGTTATGGTGGTAAATATTGGTGCCATCGCCTGTCGTGGCTTCTCCAATGCAACTACGATCATTGTCAGTCAGGAGCTGGGCAAAAACGGTGTTGACACAGCCAGAGAATACGGAAAACGCATGCTCAGGATCACAATTGTTGTCAGCCTGATCGGATGTGGCGTTATTCTGGCGATTCGACCAGTGATACTGAATTTCTATCGTGACAAACTGACAGAGACCGCCATCTATTATCTTGGTGTCTTTATCATTATGACAACCTGGCGTCTTATGGGGGAAAGCATCAATACCTGCCTGATATGCGGCTGCTTCAGAGGTGGTGGTGATACCAGATTTGGAATGATCACGGATACGATATTTATGTGGCTTGTTGCAGTTCCCCTTACCTACCTAGCAGCATATGTATTCAAGCTGCCGCCGATCTGGGTATACTTTGTAATGACCCTAGATGAATTCGAGAAAATGCCGGTGGTATTCGTTCATTATATCAGAGGAAAATGGCTTACGAATATTACCAGAGATTTCGAGTAATCAGGGGAACATTGGAATCATTATATAAAAGGAACAGTACAATGAAAACGGGCTGAATGGCATCTTCTGCTATTCAGCCCGTTGTTTGCGCGAGTAGCGAGAAAAATCGCATGCATGCAGATTTGGCGGGCACCGCGATTTATTCGATTCTTTCTTCGTCTGCCCCCGTTGGCTTCTTAAAGTGGCCGACAATTATTTGTACAAGAACCCTGCCTCCGATAAATGTAAGAAGAAGGCCTGCCGGAATTCCTATACAGGCCAGAAGGAACGTTAAAGGGTCGTCGTCACCTTTCATTTTGTATTTGCCTCTTGGTGTCAGATAAACTTCGACATTTTTTTCGTCGCCTATGCTGACTTCTCGGTAGTAGGTACGTTTTCCGGTATATTTTATTCCATCCACTTCATACGAAAGCTTCGTCACATACTCGTCGTAATCGTCATATTCGTCGTCAGAATTCTTTATGTCATAATCGATAACACGGGCTGTGACCGTTCGAACATCCGCTGATTTCTTATATTCTATGCTGGTACAATTCTGTTAACACTCCATAAAAACACCCCTACAACTGCAAACAGGAATAAAAGACCTATTAGTACCTCACCTATAAAGTGTCCTGTTTTCCTTGATTTGTTTTTCATACACAATCCCCCTCTCAGCTTACATGATCCTGCTTTGATTTTTGCAGTACACCGTTATCTATGATTATATTATCGGAAAAACAGAAAAGCTGCACTATCACTTGTGTCAGGATAATTTTTCCGCGCCATGGGTCAGTTATCTGAAGAAGGAATCGCAAAAAAGATCGCCGAACAGATCAGCGTGATCGCCTTTAAGGCGCCTCGCCTGCTTCGCATGGAAAAAGAATTCACACTGCTCTGGGAAGCCGCCCTCCGGGCATATCGGCAGGAGTATCCGAACAGGGAGCACTTCCTGAACAAATAGTAAAGAGAGGGGTATTAAGTGTTTTCGGGCAAGGGGATCGAGTTACGTTTCCGGTAAAAAGGAAAGCGCATATGCAAGAGAGTCGTTGAGATGAGATTTCATCATCTCGACGGCTTTTTCGATTCGTAATAACCGGGTGGCTGATCGGCGGGATTGGTTACCAGATAGGAAAAATCTACCGGAAATATTGTTGGGATATCATCAGTATTGTGGAAGTTATTACAAGCACAGCCATTGCAATTTATTTTGGAAAATGGATTAAAAATGTTATTCCGATAAATCTCATCACGCTGTTGCTACTGGTGCATGTGGTTTATATTGGAATCAGATGCTATGTGAAAGACTGGATGGAAGAACGAGGATATTATTAAAAAAGCAGGGAGTTTATGATATATTGAATCTGAGTTTTGCAATGCAGGTACAGATGAAGATGCTGGCATGCGGAAATCATGACAATTTTACCAGAAAATATAACAGCTATTAAATCACTTAGAACAGGTGAAATCTCAATCGAAATTTAAGTAACAGACTGTATAGATGAAAAGGGAAGTTTTTTTACAGCCCCTTTTTCCATTAAAAAGTGTGGGAAATGTCTAGGAAATCAAAATTAATACCAAAAAATGAATAATTTTAAAAAAGTGGGAATAGAATAATGACAGAAGGCACAGAGTGTGATAATATCAGTCTATAAAATATATTACCGAAAAATAAAAATAATTCTAAAAGTGGGAATAGGAGATAGTAGCATGCAGCTTATCGTAAGAAAAGAGTATTTAAACGAACTGATTGAATTGTATGGGACACCGGATATAAAAGTAATTACGGGCATCAGACGAAGCGGTAAATCAGTATTGCTGCAAGAGTTTGTCTCTTATCTGCAGTCATTAGAGGAAGCGGTAAATATTGTTATGATAAACCTTCAGGAATTAGAGTTTGATCATTTGTTGGAGTATCATGCATTGCATAAGTACATCCTGGATCAGTACAAAGAGGGAATGACGAATGTTTTACTGATTGATGAGGTTCAGCTATGCCCGCAGTTTGAACTTGCAATTAATAGTATTTATACAAAAGGAATTTATGATATTTATATTACTGGTTCAAACGCATTTTTGTTAAGTTCAGATTTAGCAACACTTTTTACCGGAAGAACGATGGAAATAAAAGTATATCCATTTTCTTTCGTGGAATATCTAACTTATTATGGAATTACAGATAGATATGATGAAGCTTTTGATCAGTATGTCCGAACTGGTGGTATGCCTGGCGCTTATGTGTATAAGACTGAGGACAGACAGTATGATTACGTTAGGGATGTATATTCAACCATTCTTATCAGAGATTTGGTTGAAAAGTATAAGATAAGAAATAAATCAGAGTTCACTAACATATCTGAATTCATGATGGATAACATCGGTAATTTACTTTCGCCTAATAATATCAGCAAAACTTTAAAAAATGACCAGAGTGAGATAACCAGAAAGACGGTGTCAAAATACATTGGTTATTTGGAAAATGCCTTTCTGTTCTATGAGGCAAAACGGTATGATTTAAAAGGGAAAAAATATCTGGCAAATAATAGTAAATATTATCTTTGTGATACATCATTTCGTTATGCAGTCAATGGTACACGAAACATGGACTTTGGAAGAGTTTACGAAAATATTGTTTATCTGGAGTTGCGTAGAAGAGGATATGAGGTATATGTGGGAAAACTCTATAAAAAGGAAGTGGATTTTGTAGCTAAGAAACGTGAGGCTCAAATATATATTCAGGTAAGCGACAATATTTCAGATGAAAAAACATTTGAAAGAGAATATTCGCCTTTGCTTGCAATAAGAGATGCATATCCTAAGATGATAATTGCAAGAACACATCATGAAACTTATGATTATAAAGGAGTGCAAGTGGTTGATATCTGTAGATGGTTACGAGAATAGTACCAATTACTGAGCACATTAACAATGTACAATTTGACTGAACTTAGAGCGTGTTTGAAAAATCATTCCTGCAATCTGCACGCCCCACTTTGCGGCATATTTTACCTTCATTCGGTTGACGTAGCCCGCTACGCCGCCCTCATTCAGGCAACATCTCCCACAAACTGTGACGCACATCTTGCAGAAAGCCTTTTTCAAACACGCTCTAGTGATTATGAATTCCTATGGAGAACAGATAGAGAAGCAGGTTTTATGTACAGCATTCTCTGCTACATGTGAAAAGAGAAAGTCTATTTTTAGTAAGGAGGATATAGAAACTATATTATATTTGGTATCTAATGATTTACATATGGCAGAGCTTTGGGGGCAGTTTCAAAAAAGCAATTATCCAGAAATTTTCCAGACAGCGTCTGGAAAATCTGTGAGTTTATTATCATGGTCGCATTATGCAGTGTTACTACAAGTTAAAGATAAAGAAGCCCGTGACTGGTATGAAAAGGAAGCGGCAGAGCAGACCTGGAGTGTTAGAACTTTACAACGGAATATTTAATCTCAGTATTACTATCGTATGCTCAAAACGCAGAAGGCAATGTTTTATCTTCAACAGCAGGAAACAGAGCTTTGAACAGTCTGCGAACAGCCAGAGAGAACCTGAACAGTGCAAAGAACTGGGGACTGGTTGATATGTTTGGCGGTGGATTTTTTACTACGATGCTGAAACATTCCAAGATGGATCAGGCAAAGCAGAACATGGAGCAGGCAAAATACGATCTTCGCAATTTCAGTAAGGAATTGAATGATGTTAATCTGGCATGTGATCTGCATATGGATACCGGTGACTTTCTTTCTTTTGCGAATTATTTTTTTGATGGGTTCGTAGTGGACTGGATGGTACAGGACCGGATCAATACGGCAAGACGCCAGGTGGATGAGGCGATCCGGAGAACAGAATACATAATAAATCAATTACAGCATATGTAGAAAGGCAACAGGCAGCGAGCCACTGAACTTACAGGTTTGGTGGCTCGCTGCCTTTGGATCTTGTAAGTCTGCATGTTGTGTACGTATTTTTTGTATGTATTTTATTATACTGGAATCATGAAAAACAAACAATAATCAGTAGAAAGAGAGAATGAAAAAACTCTGTATTTTCCTCGGTATATGTTCGGCTTAATCACATAATCGGGAGAACGGCAAAATTATGCGGTTCATATGTGTTACTTTATGATAAAATAGTATGAAACATGTTTAGAGCGTGTTTGAAAAATCATTCCTGCAATCTGCACGCCCCACTTTGCGGCATATTTTACCTTCATTCGGTTGACGTAGCCCGCTACGCCGCCCTCATTCAGGCAACATCTCCCACAAACTGTGACGCACATCTTGCAGAAAGCCTTTTTCAAACACGCTCTAGCATCCAGATTGACAGGCATGAGCATTGAAAAATATAAAACCATGTGTGGAAGGAGTTTTTAGTGATATATTTAAGCAGTTTCAGGTTAAGTAATGAACAAGTAAAAAATCCTAACATATATCCTTATCATGTGTTTCGAGGAAAAGACATAGAGCCTTTTGTATTTTCTCCGATCACGGTGCTGTACGGCAATAATGGATCGGGGAAATCGACGATATTAAATATCATGGCAAACAAGCTCATGGTAAAGGGCAGAGAATATGCTACCAGTAATTCTTTCGGAATTGTAGATTATTGTGGTAAATTTTCGGCAGAATGTTGTTTTAGCTACGGAGAGGATGAGTTTGGCAATACCATCAGAAAGATTCCTGAAAACAGCAGATTTATCAAAAGCGAAGACATCTTATATGAGATCAAGAAAATTCAGCAGAAGCAGATTCTGGCGGATGGAATGGAATATGATTATATGAAAAACGGACATTCCCGTAAAGAGGCAGAAGAGTATTTTCAGACACGGGAGGGAAGACGTCAGCTGGAATATATTACATTTGCGCAGGAAAAATATTCGAATGGAGAAACAGCAATGCAATTCTTTGAAGACTACCTGTTGCCGGATGCTTTGTATCTATTGGACGAACCGGAGGTGTCATTGTCGCCTGCGAATCAGGTATTGCTGGCAGAAGAAATTAATAAAATGGCGAGATTCCTCTCCTGCCAGTTTGTTATTGCCACACATTCACCGTTTATGCTTGGAACGCTGGATGCAAAGATTTATAATATAGACACAGACGATTACCGATGTTGTGAATGGTGCGAACTGGAAAATGTGCGGTATTTTTATGAGTTTTTCAAGAAACATGAGAAAGAGTTTGAGGAGTAGCAAAATGGTAAAATAAATTGTAAGAGATATTTTCTTTTTAGGACAGCCCTCGGAGCCGGCAACGCAGGCGGATCTTTCGGTTGGAAGAGATCTGCTGGATACCTTGCAGGCGAATCGAGAGGCCTGTGTGGGCATGGCGGCAAATATGATCGGTGTGAAGAAAAATATTATTATCGTGAACATGGGCTTGATCGATGTGGTGATGTTTAATCCGGTGATCATTTCCAGACGGGGAAGATATGAGACGGAGGGGATGCCAATGTATGTTACATATTCGGATCTGATCCAGATAGGTATCTTCATTGTCACTCTCATAGGATTGTGCTATACAATCTTTGGGAGAAAAAAATAGCCGCCCACTACTGCAATAGTGAACGGCTGGTAAATAAAACAGTTCTTTAAGCTATCCAGGGTAAGTTATATTACCGTCGGTGTTCATTTTATTCCGGATATCCGTGTGGTATTCTGGGCATACCCGCTGACCTGGAGCATCAGTTCCGGCATTTTCCTGTATCTGTTTTTGCGGGGAAAATGGGTGTATGGGTTTGAAAAAGAAAAAAATAGGATATTAAAAAGTTTCCGGTAAAAACCGGAGGGCATAATTCAGGGAGTCGTTCAGATGTGTTTTCATCATCTGGACGGCTTTTTCAATATCGCCATCTTTGTAAGCCTGAAAAATAGCCAGATGTTCCTCATCGATCCGAGTCTGGATCACGGTTTCCCGGCAGTACTGGTTGGAAAAAATAGAAATCCCGCTTCGCAGCCGTTCGGCGGATTCTGCAAGTCTGGAGTTGTTGCAGTAGCGGTAAAAAACGAGATGGAATTCGTCGGAATACCGGTTCCAGGTTTGCACATCAGCGGCTTTGGCAGCAGCACATTCCTTTTCCAGAATCTCTGTGACCTCTGCCTGTAATTTTTCCTGATCCGGAGAGGCAGAAGCATAACGGATCGCCAGTCCGTCAAGGTCTCCCATAAAAGTATAGATTTCCCGGAGATCATCGGCAGTAAAGCTGATCACCCGGACGCCTACATTAGAATAATAAGAAACCAGCTGATCCTGAGTCAGCCGGGTCAGAGCTTCCCGGATCGGGGTAGAACTTACCTGAAAGCGTTCCTGGAGAACCTTCAGGGTGAGCTTTTCTCCACATGGTATCTTTTGTGTCAAAATATCATTTCTCAAAATCTGATAAATCTGTTCTGATAAAGTTGATTTATTTAATCCCATCAATAAAAATCTCCTGTTATTCCTGTGTCTATGATAGCAGCCGGATCTTCCCGGAAGCTCGCACGTAGATATTATGTGAAATATTTTAACATAGTACATAACGGTCAATCAAGAGTCTGTATTCAAACAAGATCTAGCTGTATTCCGGATTTTTATGCACGAATATGTTGCAGCTATTTGCTTGTTCTGTTCTGAGTATCGAGTCCTAAATCATGTAGAGTTGTTGTAAATAACAGAAATCTATATGAGAAATGTTATTCTTTTGTGGCTTTTGCCTTAAAAATACGTTTCTCTCGTTGACATTAACGCGTTGAAGTGTTATAGTCTGATTTAACATATGATATTTTGCAAAATGCAAAATAAGATAAAGATGAATGGTTGATCAGAAGATACGAAAGATGATGATACAGGTATCACAGAGTCAGCAAAGAAGGGATGAAAGGAAGGACGATAGAAGATGGCAGAATATAACTGGCCTTATCCGGATGAGTTCGGACAGACGGAAACAGTAGATTCCGATATTCTGGTTTTAGGTGGAGGACTTGCAGGATGTTTTGCGGCGATCGCGGCAGCAAGAAAAGGGAAAAAAGTAGTACTGGTAGAGAAAGGGGCAACCAAGAGAAGCGGAGCGGCAGGAACAGGATTTGACCACTGGGAGTCAGCCTGTACCAATCCGTGTTCTCAGGTGACACCGGAAGAAATTGCCAATGCTTATGTGGATGAGCAGGATCACTACAGCAACGGTATCGCACATTATATTGAGTGCAGAGAAGGGTATGACCGTATGCTGGATCTGGAAAGTTTCGGTGGCAAGATCCGTGATACGGAAGATGAGTTTAAGGGTGCGGAATTCCGGGATGATGAGACGAAGCTGATGTTTGCTTATGATTATAAGAACCGTTTTACGTTGCGTGTCTGGGGTTCTACGTTCAAACCGGCGCTTTATGAAGAACTGAAACGTCTCGGTGTCACGATTTATGACAGAACAGAAGCAACCGCACTTCTTACAACCATAGAAAATGGAAAGAAACGGGGCATCGGTGCCATCGGTATGAACGTACACACCGGAAAACTGTTGGTATTCCGGGCAAAAGCTACTTTGCTGACGATGTCCAGACCGGCCCGCGTGTGGTTATTTAATCCGGATCTTACCGGACTTTGCGAATTCCGGCCGATGCAGTCCATCGGAAGCGGTCATGCCATGGGATGGAGAGCCGGCATGGAATTTACCATGATGGAAAAATCGGTGAAAGGTGAATTCTCCGCAGCCGGACGAAGCTTCCCTCCTTACGGAACTGGAAACAATCATAATACCTGGTATGCAGCGACGATGGTGGATGCCAGAGGCGTGGAAATTCCGTATCTGGATCGTGACGGCAATGTGCTGAAGACTGTATCTGAGCGTTATTATCCGGTAAAGGGTCAGAAGTTTTTCTTAAAAGGCGGCGTGATCGATGAACCGAAGTACGAGTACCGCGGACCGGAGACGATGCCTTTTGACGAACTGATCAAGAGGGGATATAAACTGCCGTTTTATGCGGATCTGAGCAGAATGCCGGAGATGGAGCGGAAAGTCATCTGGGGCATGATGGTCGGAGAGGAAGGAAAGACCAAGATTCCGATCCTTCAATATTATACAGAACGTGGATTTGATCCGGAGAAACATATGCTGCAAAGCTATGGCAATGGCTGGCAGTCCGCAGCCTTCCTGGATCAGGAGAGACAGCTGTTCGGGGCGCCGGGCGGAATTATGCATGACTGGGATCTGAAGACCAATATTGACGGTATCTATGCGGCCGGCGATCAGCTGTTTGCATCCGACTGTGCCGGATTTGCATGTTCCACAGGATACTATGCGGGAAGAAAAGCGGCAGATTACAGTGATACGATCGAAGAACTGGCTGAGATCGACCAGGCAGAAGTGGATGCGGAGAGAGAACGTCTGTATGCACCGATGAACCGTACAGAAGGCGTCACCTGGAAAGAACTGAATATGGCGATCTCCAAGGCGATGCAGAATTATTGCGGTGGCGTGAAGAATGATGATCTTTTGATCCAGGGAATCGATCTGCTGAAGTCTTACAGAGAAGAGATCGTTCCGCAGCTGTACTGTAACAATCCGCATGAACTGATGCGTACCCATGAGGTGCTGGACATTCTGGATGTTTCCGAGATGATCCTTCAGGCCTGTCTGATGCGAAAATCCAGTTCCAAACAGCTGTGTTTCTATCGAAGCGATTATCCGCAGATGGATCCGAAAGAAGACCACTGCTTCATCACGATCCGCCAGGAAAATGGCGTTCCGGTACGGGGAACCGTTCCGGGGGATTATTTCGGTGATTTGAAAACAGAGTATGAGAAGAGAAACCAGGATTATATCGGAGGTGAGGCAAGATGAGTAAGATGAAAGTTGAAGTGATTCCGTGCAGTGCCACACCACTGATCTACGATGAAGAAAAATGTATCGGCTGCAACGCCTGTGCAGAGATCTGCCAGTGCGATATTATTCTGCCAAATCCGGAAAAAGGGAAACCTCCGATCGTGATGTTTCCGGGAGAATGTTATTACTGTGGAGCCTGCGTGATGGTATGTCCGAAAAAAGGCGCACTCCGTCTGCAGCATCCGGTGATGAACCGTGCAAAATTCGTCCCGGTAAAGCCGGAACCAGAAAATTAGAAGGGGATTGAAAATGTTCTTTGCAAAATGAGCCATGCAGATCAATCGATGATCCGATGGATTGACTTTGCGTTTTGAAACAGAATTTTAAAAGAGAAAGATCAAAAGAACGGCCCGGAATGCTGGCAGGAATCCAACAGAGGATCAGATTCCGGGCAGAACCAGGAGGAAAAACGTGGAAACAAATACAAAAAAGAAGATCGGTCTTCTGGGCTGTATCGGAACGGGAATCGGTGCGATCATCGGTTCCGGAATTTTCGGTTCACTGCCCACAGTGATCAATGATATTGGAACCGGAATTGTACTGGCACTGCTGGCGACGATTGTATACACCTTAGCCAAGACGATTCCAAATGTTTATCTGTCATCGGTAACACCGGCATCGGGAAGCTTTTTTATCGCACCGACAAAACTGATCCATCCGGCGGTTGGAGTGTTTATGGCGGCACAGAATCTGCTACAGCCGGTACTGATCTCTGTGTTTGCGGTATTGTTTGGCGATTATTTTGTGGCGCTGTTCCCGGCGCTGGAAGGATATAAAACGCTGATCAGCATTGTGATTCTGCTGATCTATACGGGAATCGCATGGCAGGGCAATCATACCTTTGCGTTTGTCAATAATATCATGGTAGTAGTATTGATGGTGGCTATGGGCTGTTATATTTTTGTCGGTATGCCAAGCATTGATACCTCCAGACTGACACTAGGCGAAATCTTCAATCCGGGCGTGAAACTGACCAGCTTTGCGGCAGCAGTCGGTGTGCTGGCATCTTCGCTGTCCGGTGGAAGCGCGGTTTCCCAGATCGCAGATGATGTAAAGAATCCGAACCGGAACATTCCACTGGCATTACTCCTGTCCCCAACGATTGTTGCATTTATCTATATCGGTATGGGTATTGTTACCATCGGCTGCATGCCGGCAGGAGAACTGACCACACTTTCAGAGGTGGGAAAAATATTCCTGCCTTCCGGTCTTCTGACATTTTTTATCGTAGGAGGTCCGCTGTTCGGTGTTCTGACTTCAATGGTTCCGGTTATTATGTTAACCTGCGCCCAGATTCAGGCGGCGGCAGATAATGATCTGTTTCCGGCTTTTGTCGGAAAGAAAAATAAGAATGGAGTATCACCGGTGATTCTTTGCTTCGTTATGCTCTTTTCTATCTGCTGTGTGGCGACCGGATCCAGTTTTGGAGTGTTAATGACTGTATTTTCTTTCGTCAATGCACTGTCGGATATCGCTCTTTGTCTGGTACCGTTCTTCCTGAAAAAGAAATATCCGCATGCCTGCAATCATTCTACCTTCAAGATGGCCATCGGTCTGGTATATGCACTGTCAGCCTTTGCGTTTGTAGTCGCAGCCTATCTGGCATATGCGATGATCAGTACGCTGGGAATGACCGTATGGCTGATGATCCTTGGTGCAATTGTACTGTTTGTGATCTATATTCTGATCCGTATCTCTTATCTGAAGAAACACGGCCGGGATCTGATCGCAGAACTGAAACAACCATATGAGCCATGGGAAGCCCGCGAGCGTGAGTGCAAAGCGATGGATGAAGGAAAATGATATACTATTGATTATAGATGATATAAAAAGTGCGTAAGCTTGGTGAGAACAATCCGGGGCTTACGCACTTTTTATGTATTGCTTTTTGAGATGTATTGGGAAAGCAATGAAAAAAAATATTCCAATATGGGACTATTAAAGGTATTTTGCAGGTGTTAAAAACTGCTTCAAATTTACATTCCAAAATGTACGTAAAATATTATAATGAAATACAGGCGAAAAGTAAATGAGAAAAATAAATGCAAAATTAAATTAATCCATTGAAACAGTTTTTAAAAAATGTTATAGTGGGATCAGAAGGAGGGATTGATATGATAGAGCTAAAATTAGAGTTTCTGTTAGAAGAACCGGAAATCCCGGCAGAGGTGGATCGTTTGTTACTAAGTTTTTTAAAGGCATCTGTAGAAAAATATTCTCCGGAACTTTTCGAAAAACTTTATACAAAAAAGCAATCCGTCATGAAAACATATTGCTGGTCATGCTATCTGCCGGGAGCACGATTCGCAGCAGACAAGATTTATCTGAAAGAAAATCGGTTTATGGTAACATTTTCCGATGCGGACATGGGAGAACTATTTGAATTCTTTAATGCATTTCAGTTAATGCGGAATATAGAGTATCCCATGGGAGGAAACTCGATGAAACTGCGTGAAGTGAAAGCAAAAAAGATTCCGGAGATTAAAGAATCGGAGCTTATCATAAAAATGCAGAGTTCCTTACTGGCAAGAAAACATGATCCGGAAAATAATACGGATATCTATTATACCTGTGAGGATCCTGAGCTTTCGGATACATTAAAAGACAATCTGAAGTTCTTCTTGAACAAGATCGGATGGGACGAAGATGTGGATTGTTTTTCGATTGTTCCGGTGAAAGGAAAAAAGATTGTTGCGAAAGTATGGGGAAGACCAACAAATGCCAGTATTGGGATATACAAACTACAGGGAACGCCCCGGCTTTTAGATTTCCTGTACTCTGCAGGACTTGGAAGCCGCAGATCGGAAGGCCATGGGAAATGGGAAATCGTCTGGTAGAGAGAGGTGATATTTTATGGAAAAATATGCAATTACGCCAGGTGATTTTCTGAAAAACGCCGGAATCGTCGGGATGAAATATATACTGGATTGCGCAAAGGCGCAGGAAGGTGTTGACTTTGGCATATCGGAAGACGGTCAGGAGATGTGGCTGAACTGCGAATTTATTCAAAATGCGGACTGGACCAGTCTGTATTTCCAGGCATGTGTGCAAAATTTTGGAAGGTTTACTGTTTACCAGGGCGTAATGGAGAAAATCAAGTGCTGTATCGGGAAAATTCAGAATGAAAAATGGAATCCGGGAAAGAACGAAAAGGATGATTTGAAATTTATCAATGACAAACTGCTCTCGAACAGTTACCAGGCCGGCTTTGAAAATATCAAAGATCAGATCGAACATCCGGAAGTTTATATAACACTGAAAAAAGAAAAACTGATTGATAAAATGACAGCGGAAGAATTACTGGAAAGGCTTTCGAAATTACAGGTGTTTCTGGAGCAGGAGAAATGCAAAGAGACGTTTATTATGAAAAGTGTAGTCTACAACTATATCAATCGTTTCTGGGATGGAAAAAGTTTTCTGCTTCGCTCGAATGCAAAAAAAGATATGAGGGAACAGTTTGAAAAAGATTTTTCAGAACCATTCCGAAAATACTTTATGACAGATCATACAAAAGCAAAGGATCTGTGTATTGACTGTGGAGAACCTGTAACCACAAAAGAGAAAGTATCCATCGCATTTATGAAGGAAGTCGGGGACGATTTTACAAGAAAACGGTCTGCGTTCTGGAATTGTAATGTGGATGCGTTCCTGTGTCCGGTCTGTACGTTTCTGTATGCAGCAAGTCCGCTTGGGTTCCGACTGTTTGCCAATAAATTTGTGTTTGTCAATAATAACAGTGATATGTTCACTCTGCTGGCAGCAAATTCCAAAAACAGGAAAAGCAGTCTGGAAGGAGAAAAAGAAGAGAATCAGAGATATTCCCAGTGGTTTGCGGAAACTCTGAATATCATATTGAATGAGAAAAGACAGGAACTTTCCAATATTCAGGTGATCCTGCGTGGAACCGGGGATAAGGACAGATATAAACTTTCTATTATCAACAAGGATATACTGAATATCCTGAAAAGGGAAGATGTAGAAAAAGCATTGAAAAATCTTGGTCAGTATTCGTTCACAAAGATCAGAAATGATTTTGTAAATGTGCATGAACAGGCTGTTATGAACCTGTTGGGCCATCAGAATCAGTATATTTTGTTAGATTCCCTGCTGAGAGAAGCCATTGCAGGGAATGCTGCATCAAACTTTCATATACATTGGGTATATGAGATTCAGAAGGGAACAGAGATCAGTTACAAAAAAGAAGAAGAGAAGGAGGTTCTTATGTATTGCATCAGTATGAAAAAGAGCGGTTCGGAATTACGAAAAGCGATCATGACCGCAAAAAAAGACACGACCGGAGATAGTCTGCGTGGTATCGAGTATCAGCTGCTTAATGCGCTGTCGGTAAAAAATACAGAGAAATTTATGGATATCGTTGCGAGACTGTACAGTTCCTATGGATCGGAAAAACTCCTGATACCGAATGGGATGATTCGGATGTTACAGGACAAAGAAAAATTTTCGGAGTATGGATACGCATTTGTTTTAGGACTGATTGGATGTTATGAAGGAAAGAAAGAGGTAGAACAATGAGAAGAGAAGGATTGACAGTAACTATGGTTTTTCTTGCGGAAAGTGCCAATTACGGAGAGGGAATCGGAAATATTTCTACATTAAAGAAAATGTCAAGAGGAAACCACGAGCAGTATTCGTATATTTCCAGGCAGGCGATGCGTTATAACATTGTCCGGCAGGCAAACTGGGATCAGACTCCGGTGGACGGAAAAAGCGGTGTGGTTCAGTTTGCACCGTCTGCAACGATTGCGGAATATCCGGAAATCGATCTGTTCGGCTATATGAAGACAGCGGCAAAGGATGGCGATCAGAAAGGCGGAGCGTCTACAAGAAGCGCTGTAGTGAGACTGAGTAATGCTATTGCACTGGAGCCGTTTTTGGGTAATCTGGAGTTCTTAACTAACATGGGACTGGCAGCAAGAGGAAAGCTGGAGAATGGAATTGCACAGAGCGAAATTCAGCGATCATTTTATACTTATACCATAACGGTCGATCTGGACCGGGTAGGGATTGACGGAGAAGTGCAGATCACAGGAGAAGAAAAAGCAGATCGTGTGAAAACACTTCTGGATACCGTGCAGTATTTGTATCGGGATATCAAAGGTAGAAGGGAAAATCTGAGCCCATTGTTTGCAATCGGGGGAAGATATGAACGGAGAAATCCATTTTTTGAAAACAGGATCCGGATAGAAAATGATCAGATCAATGTAGAAACTCTGGCGGAACTGTTAGAGGACGACGCGATCCGCACCCACACATTTACCGGTGTCGTAACAGGAACTTTTGACAATGAAAATGAGATCCGGGGAAAATTATCCGGAGAATCCGTAGGTGCAGCATTCAGACATTTAAAAGAGGAAGTGGAACAGTATTATGGAGAAAGCAATTAGAGTTCAGTGTTTTCAGAACCTGGTAAATTATCGAAAACCGAGCAGCTTTATCATAAAAGAGACATTCCCGCTTCCTCCGTATTCTACGGTGCTTGGAATGATCCATGCGGCCTGCGGATACCAGGAATTTCATCCGATGAAACTGTGTATTCAGGGAACAAACAGCGGAATGGTGTCGGAACTGTATACCAGATATTCCTTTTCTTCTGGTACGAAGTATGAAGAGGGAAGACATCAGCTGTGTGTGGATGGAAAATATGGTGTGTTTAAGGGGATCGCGAATGTAGAACTGGTCTGTGATAATCACATGGTGATTCATATTATTCCGGCAGAGGAAGATTTTGCACATGTATATCAATCTCTTCTATATCCGGGCAGGTATTTATCCCTGGGAAGATATGAGGATCTCCTGGATATCGAACGGGTTGACATTGTGAAAATTCATCAGGAAGAGGAAGTAGATCTCAAGCGGGATATGTACATACCGGTAGCGATGGCAGAGACACTGGGGATTGAGAAAAGTCGTATGACGGTGTACCATCTGACAAAGGAATATGAGATTACCAAACAGGGTCTGCGGCGGTGGAAAAAGGAAAATGGAAGAGTCAATGCTTTTTATTATCCTGCAGGAAATACACTGGGGCAGGGTGCCTACGTGGACGATTTCGAGGAAGATGCAGCGTTAGTGTTCTGTTAAAGAAGGTCAGAAAGGCGTGGGAATGAAATACTATGCAAAATCGAAGAAAAAGGGATTATCCGATAAAGAGCGGGGGAAACAGATAAAAGAACCGGAAGAAGAACAAAAAACACTGAATAGCCATCAGGAAGATATTGTGCGGTGTGCTGAAGCGTTTTTTGAAGAATATAGCCGGTATTTTTCTGAAAAAGAGAAACGGCTGGTCATAGAAGCCTGCCGCATTCATGATTGGGGGAAGGCGAATCTGGTCTTTCAGGTAATGATAAATCCGGAACTTGCCGGAGAACGGAAGTTAAATGTGAAATCTATCAGTCAGATCCCTCATGGACATCTTAGCGCAGTTACTCTGTCACAAAACGAATTCTTTGCAATGGACGATAGTTTTACGAAAGATGATTTTGGGGCTTTTGTCACGGCAGTCTATCATCACCATACGAGAAAAGACCAGGAAGACAGTTCGGAGCTTCGTACATATGGAAAGAAATATTATCTGGAAGAGATCAGTGATTATCTTGGACAGACCAGAACAAAACTGTACTGCAGCAACTTGAACCAGCTTCTGTTTCACAATAACGGATATAGTGGGAAGTTCCTATGTGATCCTGCAGTCTGGAATGAATATCTTCTCGTAAAAGGATTGCTGAATAAGTTTGATTATACGGTTAGTGCCGGATATGAGAATGCGGAACTGGCATGTGATATCAGGGAAAAAAGGCTGAAAAAAGAAGTGGAGAGTTTTCTGGAAGGAAAAGATTTACGGCCTGCTCAACAGTTCATGAAAGAGCATATGGATGATAGCCTTGTTGTTATTGCGCCCACCGGATCCGGAAAAACAGAAGCCGCTTTGTTATGGCTTGACGGGGAGAAAGGATTTTACACGCTGCCTTTGAAAGTTTCTTCCAATGCAATTTATTCCAGAATAAAAAACGGATATGGTTATGAACATGCGGCGATTTTGCATTCGGACAGCATGGCGATGTATCTGAAAGAAAATCCGGGATCTGCCTGGGAAAAACAGGAACAGGCAAAGTTGTTAGCGAATCCTGTTACTGTGTGTACGATTGACCAGTTGTTTACGTTTGTTTACAGGGCGCTGGGGACAGAGATCTTTGCAGCAACTTTGAAGTATTCCAAGCTGATCATAGATGAAATACAGTCTTATGATCCAAGAAGTATTGCTACGATCTTATACGGTCTGAAGACCATCCAGCAAATGGGCGGCAGATATGCGATTATTACGGCAACTTTTCCACCTGTACTGAAAGATTTTATGGAGCAATACGGATTGGCAGATCGTTGTTTGTTTGCAGACTTTACAGAAGATCCGGATATTCTCATTCGTCATAAGGTAAGCATCCAGTATTCGGAAATGTATCTGGAAGAGATTGCAAAGCAGGGGAAAACCAAAAAAGTACTGGTGATTTGTAATACCGTTTCCAGGGCGCAGGAGGTTTATGAAAAACTGCGGGAAAGGAACGATTCTGTGTGGCTGTTACATTCCCGTTTTATTCGCAGAGACCGTAATTTACTGGAACAAAAGATTATGGAGTTTTCAGAATCGGATGAAGCGGGGATCTGGGTCACCACGCAGATCGTTGAAGCCAGTCTGGATATCGATTTTGATATTCTGCACACGGAAATGTGTACAGCAGACAGCTTGTTGCAGCGTATGGGAAGATGTAACCGGAAGGGAAGAAGGATTCCTGAACTTTCCAATATTTTTGTATATGATAACAAAAATGGAAGCGGAAGTATTTACGAGGAGAACTTGTATCAGCGATCGCTGGAAAAACTGAAAAAGTATGAAGATATCCTTTTTTCAGAAAAACAGAAGACGAAATATATGAATGAAGTGTATCGGACAGAAGCGATACGGAATACAGAATATTACAGGAAAATTCAAGACTGTATGGAGAAATTCTCGGAGATCCATCCGGCGGAATATACTCTATCGGAAGCGAAGGTGCGCGATATCAAGAGCATTACGGTCATTCCGGATACCATCTATGAAGAAAATCAAGAACTGTTTGAAGAAGTAGAAGACAGATATCTATCAAAAGAGAGAAAGCAGGAGATTCGGACAAAGTTGCAGGATTTAACCATGGGAATCAATCTGAGGACCTGTTTTGGACATCCGGATGGAATAGATAAGGCAGCAATTGGCTCGACAGACATCCATCGAACACAGTTTGTTTATGAGTTTGATTGTGAAACACTGCAAGGACGAGGTCTTTTGCTTGGAGAGAAGGCAGATAGTATCTTTTTATAGGAGGTACGACGTGAAAGAAAATATAACTGGTATGATGGTATATTATTACTTCGTCTGCAAACGAAAACTCTGGTACTTCTGTCATGAAATCACAATGGAGACGGAGAACGAAGATGTGTTACTCGGAAAACTGTTGGACGAGAGCAGTTACAAAAAGAATGACAAACACATTTCTATTGATCAGATAATCAACATTGATTTTATGAAAGAATTCGGAGAGCTGCATGAGGTGAAAAAGAGTAAGTCTGTAGAAGAAGCAGGGATTTGGCAGATGAAATACTATCTGTATTACCTGCAGCAGCGTGGTGTGACCGGAATGAAAGGAAAAATCGATTACCCATTATTAAAAAAGACAATGAGTGTGGAGCTTACAGATGAAGACTGCGGGGAAATAGAAAAAATCATCTGTGAAATTACACAGATAAAAAAGAGGAATATACCACCGGATGATTGTAATAAGAAAATATGCAAGAAATGTGCGTATTATGATTTGTGCTTTATATAATACGAGGTGAGTGATATGAAACAAAGTTTTTATGTTTATAATAACGGGGACTTAAAACGAAAAGATAACACACTTCAGTTTACGAATCACGATGGAGAAAAGAGAGATATACCGGTTGAACGGATTTCTGATATTTATGTGATGTCGGAAATGTCTTTCAATACAGCTTTTATCAATTATATTTCACAATATGGGATTCCGATGCATTTTTTCAATTACTATAATTTTTATACGGGAAGTTATTATCCGAGGGAAACGTTGCTGGCAGGGAGATTGCTGGTAAGACAGGTTGAACATTACACGGATTATGAGAAAAGGATTGTGTTGGCGAGGAAATTTATCGAGGCTGCGGCGGATAATATTTATCGTAATCTCAGATATTATAATGGAAGAGGGAAAGATGTTTCTGTTTATATGAAAGAAGTGGATTCGTTTCGAAAACAGATTGGCAGTACGACTACAATCGAATCGTTGATGGGTGTGGAAGGTAATATCCGAAAACAATATTATGCTGCGTGGAATATTATCATTAATCAGGAAATATCGTTTGAAAAGCGTGTGATGCATCCCCCGGATAATATGATCAATTCATTGATCTCTTTCGTAAATACGCTGATCTATACCAAGGTGCTGGGAGAACTCTACCGTACTCAGCTAAATCCCACCATTAGTTACCTGCATGAACCGGGGGAGAGAAGATTTTCTTTAAGTCTTGATCTTGCAGAAGTGTTTAAGCCACTGATTGGTGACCGGCTGATTTTTTCCCTGTTGAATCGGAATCAGATCACGGAAAACAGTTTTACGAAAGAACTGAATTTTCTTCATCTGAAAAAAGATGCCTCCAAACTTATCGTGTCGGAACTGGAAAGTCGGCTCAAGAAAACGGTGATGCATAAAGAACTGGGAAGACAGGTCTCCTATCAGTACCTGATTCGTCTGGAAGCGTATAAATTAATTAAGCATCTGATTGGCGAAAAAGAGTATGAGGGATTTCGAATATGGTGGTGAAGTATGTATATCGTATTAGTATATGATGTAAGTCAGGAAGACCATGGAACTAAGCGATGGTCAAAAATATTCAAGACATGTAAAAGATATTTAACACACATCCAGAACTCTGTATTTGAAGGGGAGATAAGCAGAGCGCAGCTGGCAAGCCTGCAGCAGGAACTGAAACAGTATATCGATCCGGAGTTGGATTCTGTTATTCTCTTCAAATCACGTCAGGAAAAATGGATGGACAAGGAATTCTGGGGCAGAAAAGATGACCTGACCAGTTTCATCTTGTGATTGTCGACCTGAGATAGAGATAAAACTACGAGAGGTCGACAAACGTGAAAAACATAAGCAAAATAGTGCTTCCGGTGAACCGTGTTATATCGAAATAAATAAAAAGATAAAAAAATACCATGGTCGACAAAATATGGTATAATATGGAAGAATTAATCGGTGGTTCAGAGGAGCGGGTATTAATAGAAACATATTGGAATGTAAAGGTACTTTTAATGCCAGTTCGTCAGACTCGAAGAAAGTATTAATAGAAACATATTGGAATGTAAAGAATTCTTTTATACTGTTTGCTATTTGTTCTACTTGGTATTAATAGAAACATATTGGAATGTAAAGGAAAAAACCAGATACACAAAGACAGAAATCAACAAGTATTAATAGAAACATATTGGAATGTAAAGACTTTTTACTACAAAATCTACGAAGCGAAGAAAGATTGGTATTAATAGAAACATATTGGAATGTAAAGCAAAAAGGTCAGGATGTTACTATTTCTTCGCTGTTCGGTATTAATAGAAACATATTGGAATGTAAAGATTCTCTACAGTCTTGGCACTTTGCCGATTATTATGCGTATTAATAGAAACATATTGGAATGTAAAGTTCCGATTGTGCTGGAAATGAAAGGAGAAGATTAGTATTAATAGAAACATATTGGAATGTAAAGTTGTAATCCTTGCTGATACGTGTGGTTATATCTCGCGTATTAATAGAAACATATTGGAATGTAAAGTGAAAGGAGATACTATGAATAATGATCAACTTACTAGTATTAATAGAAACATATTGGAATGTAAAGCGTATATTAATAGTTATGCACCCGGCTGCGACATGGTATTAATAGAAACATATTGGAATGTAAAGTCGTAAAGATATTTTTCGTACCAGGAAAATGTATTGGGTATTAATAGAAACATATTGGAATGTAAAGTTCCTTTTTTGTAATCAGAAGCCAGTGCCGAAGTCAGTATTAATAGAAACATATTGGAATGTAAAGATAGTTATTTTTCTACTTATAAAAGTGATCTGGAAAGGTATTAATAGAAACATATTGGAATGTAAAGACATTATCTGCTGAATGGATTCAGGAGGATAAAACGTATTAATAGAAACATATTGGAATGTAAAGAGTCGTCCGAATTCAAGAAATATTGCGTCTATGTCGTATTAATAGAAACATATTGGAATGTAAAGGTAAGATACATATACAACTGACATTGCTTTCTTCCAGTATTAATAGAAACATATTGGAATGTAAAGATACTTCTTTGAACTGTTCAGACTTGGTCATTGGCAGTATTAATAGAAACATATTGGAATGTAAAGATCCACATTGGTTTTATCTTCCTGAATCCACGCAGGTATTAATAGAAACATATTGGAATGTAAAGACTTTTAATGGAAGAAAATTCTTTGTACTCACAATCGTATTAATAGAAACATATTGGAATGTAAAGACTACCAATCAGTTAAAATATGTTTAGGCATTGGGTATTAATAGAAACATATTGGAATGTAAAGTATGTACATGCTTTATAAGAAGAATGTGCGTGATTGGTATTAATAGAAACATATTGGAATGTAAAGTTAGGTGCCCTGCTTTCGGCTTCCATTGACAAAGAAGTATTAATAGAAACATATTGGAATGTAAAGCGCTGTAATATTTGCTCTTTCTGAGTTCTGAGATCCGTATTAATAGAAACATATTGGAATGTAAAGACCTACAAGCCCGTATTCATCGTTCGGCGTATCTGGTATTAATAGAAACATATTGGAATGTAAAGTTTCTTCCGCGCCGTCAATGTGCGGATAGGCTTTGAGTATTAATAGAAACATATTGGAATGTAAAGTTCTGAAATCGCTCAAGAATTTCAGAGGGTCAAAATGTATTAATAGAAACATATTGGAATGTAAAGGTGTTTACGAAGTTGAAGATTTGCAATTCGATCCTGTATTAATAGAAACATATTGGAATGTAAAGATGGTCCCCACTGCTGGATTTCTTCCACGTTTTCCGTATTAATAGAAACATATTGGAATGTAAAGACTTGAGTAATTCAAGTACACCTGCACGAACATCAGTATTAATAGAAACATATCGGAATGTAAAGTAAGAAAGAGAATGCAGAACTGAAAACAGAAAATGCAGTATTAATAGAAACATATTGGAATGTAAAGATCACAGACGAAGTGGTAAAAAATGCAAAGGTAACAGTATTAATAGAAACATATTGGAATGTAAAGTCTCACGACAAGTCGAATCGGCCAGATAACGATCGTATTAATAGAAACATATTGGAATGTAAAGAGATGAGGCGGTTAATGCGGTCAATGCTGCGGCGGGTATTAATAGAAACATATTGGAATGTAAAGGACAGTGACCGGCAGATGATCCGGCCGGAGACATCCGTATTAATAGAAACATATTGGAATGTAAAGATTACTGCCTCCTGGATCCGTGGATACTTGCCTTCGTATTAATAGAAACATATTGGAATGTAAAGGAAAAGAAATTATGGAAGAACATAAAAAGAAGTATAAGTATTAATAGAAACATATTGGAATGTAAAGGTCTTTTAGGGCTTTTTGTCTGTTTTCATATCTCCGTATTAATAGAAACATATTGGAATGTAAAGTACGATGAAGTTAGGAGGTTAAACATGGCAGACGTGTATTAATAGAAATATATTGGAATGTAAAGACACTCTGAACCCGCGTGTCGTGATTGGCACAATGCGTATTAATAGAAACATATTGGAATGTAAAGTGCTGTCGCACAGCGGATGGCTATAGTTTGAGTCGTCGTATTAATAGAAACATATTGGAATGTAAAAGAAACTGGAACAGAGATTGCTTGCACAGGCATTGTGTATTAATAGAAACATATTGGAATGTAAAATCGTGCTGCACCTTACTCCATTTGTCTTCCTGGCAGGTATTAATAGAAACATATTGGAATGTAAAAATAATCCACGGTCGATGAACTGTTTAAGAACATCGAAGTATTAATAGAAACATATTGGAATGTAAAGGATGATGTTCAACTCTTCCTTAAGCGGTTGCGTAAGGGGTATTAATAGAAACATATTGGAATGTAAAGGTGCTTTCCGCTGGTGGTTCCGGCGCTCAGAGGTGGGAAAAATATTCCTGCCTTCCGGTCTTCTGACATTTTTTATCGTAGGAGGTCCGCTGTTTGGTGTTCTGACTTCGATGGTTCCGGTTATTATGTTAACCTGTGCGCAGATCCAGGCGGCAGCAGACAATGATCTGTTCCCTGCATTTGTAGCGAAAAAGAATAAAAACGGTGTCTCACCGGTGATTCTTTGTTTCGTTATGCTGTTTTCGATTGCATGTGTTGCCACCGGTTCCAGTTTTGGTGTGCTGATGACGGTATTTTCCTTTGTCAATGCCCTGTCTGATATCGTGCTTTGTATGGTGCCGTTCTTCCTGAAGAAGAAATATCCTCATGCATGTAATCACTCTACCTTTAAGATGGCGATCGGACTGGTGTATGCGCTGTCTGCCTTTGCTTTTATCGTTGCGGCTTATCTGGCCTATGCGATGATCAGTACGCTTGGTATGACGGTATGGCTGATGATCCTGGGTGCGGTTGTGCTGTTTGTGATCTACATTCTGATCCGTATCTCTTATCTGAAGAAACACGGCCGGGATCTGATCGCAGAACTGAAACAGCCATATGAACCATGGGAAGCCCGCGAGCGTGAGTGCAAAGCGATGGATGAAGTAAAATAGCCGTTGCTATTCACGGATACAAATGAATAAGAAACCGGTCGGGAAAGGCCGGTGTTGCGACAGCGTACGGATAGTATTCCGTACGCTGTTGTCGTATCCGGGGAAATCCGGAATATGAATTGAGGATGAGAGAGGAAAGTGAATTCACTGACAATATCCGGCGAAGCGTGTTGCGAGGATGGAGTGAGCAGCAACAGAAGGGTTGTGTGAAATAAATTAAGTATCGAATCGATGTGGAATATGTTATACTGAGAAAAAATGTGAAACCCTATGTTTGTGAGGGCGGTTTACACAGAAAGGACAGATATGGAAAAAGCAAGAACAGATGCATTATATTACGCGTTGAAAGAAAAAGGCTACCCCGATGATTTCTGCCGGGAGATCGCATATAAGCAGATGAATACGGATTATACCGCAACAAGGATGCTGGGATATCTGTACCGCGTATCGAACCCACGCTCGGAAGATGTGGTGGATGAGATGCTGGCAATCTTAAGTGACCGGAACGCGATCATTCAGAAAAAAGAACTGGAACATGCACAGGCAACGATCAACCGGATCTACAGAGAGGGGCTGTAACAGTCAGAATATGGACAAAAGAAAAATTGCAGTAAATACAGGATGTGTCTGTCTTATAATTCTGTTTATCTTCGGCTTTTATCAATTGATCCAGTGGGATAATACGAGCAGAAGAGGGCAGGAAGAAGCAAAAAAACAGAAGGAACTGGACGAGGCAGAGGCGGAAGAGAAGGCGTATGAGCGGGCAAAAGAATATATGGAAAATTACCGGATCAGCCTGCAGGAAAGTATGCAGACTGCCGGAATTGAGGATATCAGAGTATCTTATGAGCAATACAATCAGAGCACGTATTCCAGCGTTTACAATTACTGGGACGATGATCCTGACTATCAGTATTTTTATTATGAACTGAGTTATTACTGTGACTCGATAGATTCTATATTTGAAGAAGCTACGCAAGATGGAAATTATGATTCTTTTATAGAACTGATGGAACGGGAGTGCAAGATCAAAGATCAGCGGCCGGTGGAAGTGGATGGGTTTTATAAAATATTTGTTGGAGATAGAAAATACGCCGTAAAGATCAATGAAAGAGATCCGGAAGGAGAACTGACAATTTCCCGGGAGTATGGAGTGTATTACAGACTGGTGCAGGGAGAAGACGGGTATGAGCTTTATACGAACAGAGGAAAGATTTATCCGAAAAAAGACATGGAAGAGGATAATGAATCGAAAAACAATGCCGGTTCGAACAGCAATTCAGGCAGTACTAACCGTTCCGGAAGTTCCTATGGGCATGCCGGCGGATACGGTTCAGGCAGCTTTTACGGAAATGCCAGTGGATCCGGTTCTGGCAGCACTTCCGGGCATTCCAGTGGTTCCGGTTCTCTGAAAAAGACAGATCCCTACGATGTGGATGATTACGATGATCCCGATGATTTTGCGGAAGAATGGGCAGAAGATTTTGGAGATGGGGATTATGATGACGGATACGATGATGCTTATGATTACTGGGAAGAAGAGTATGATGATTAATCGAAATACATAGTTTGTGATATTGTGCGTATAAATATAAGTATATAATAGGTAGATAAAAAAATAAGCTGGGGTAACAGCGTGCTCCAGGAGAGTAAGCAGTCCTGTGATGGGGCTGCTTTTTTCTGCTTAAAGACCAAAAAATGAAAAAAAATATCAATAAAAAATCTAACTGATGAATTTTTTCAATAGTCCTTTGCATTGTTGACAGGAAAAAATTTCCTTGTTATTATGCTGATACTGCCGTTAGAATACGCTAACGAGAAATAGTTAACAAGGAGAGGAAAAGATGAAAAAGACATGGAAAAAAGTCGTATCACTGCTTATGTCCGTCATGGTTGTTTTCTCTATGATGGGAGTTCCTGTTATGGCAGAAGAAGCAAAAGCAGCGCCGACAGAGGTGGATTCCTGTACAGCCAGCGGACTCTGGACGACAGTCCTGAACTTTGCATTCAAGGATACTGCCTGGATGAATGCGATCAACAGTGTGACCGTCAATGGTACAGTGTATACGAACAAAACGATCAGCAGCTTTGGAAGTGATACCAATATCTGGGATATAGGAAGTGCAACAGGAGCTTATGGAAGCTACACAGCGCTTAGAATTGTCAGTCCGGATACCTATCCACTGACTGTTGATATCACAGCAGCCGGTTATCAGAAGCTGACCATGCAGGTGACAAAAACAACTGTAAGCTATCAGGATGTTTATACAGCAACCGTAGTACCGCAGCAGCCGGTAGAAAAGACTTACAAAGCAATTGCAGCAGCTGCAACACACGGCAAAGTTACTCTGAGCAAGAGCGAAGGCATCAAAGAAGGCGAGACAGTAACTGCAACCGCAACACCGGACGAGGGATATGAACTGGATACCCTTACCGTTGCCGCTGCAGACAGCAAAGCAGTAGCAACACAGGCTACCAAAACAGGCTGTACATTTGCCATGCCTGCTTCTGATGTGACAGTTACTGCAACCTTCAAAGAAGAAGCACCGAAAACGATCGATCTGAGCCAGGTAAGCATCGCAACAGATACATTCGGAAATGACTGGGAAGTAACTTTTAAAGATGTGAACGGCTATGTAAAAGCGATCACAGAAGTGAGAGTAAACGGAACAACATGGGAAGAAAAATCCTACAGTATTTCTTCCGGTGGTGCATATAAGAAACATACAGACGATAACAAACTGGTATTTGCAGCAAAAGATTACAGCTCTGCACCGGTGATCCCGGTATTAAAGAGCGGTGATGTGATCACCATTTCCGCAAAAGGTTATGAAGATTTTACAGCAAAACTGGTTATCGACCTTGACGGAAAAGCATCTCTGGTAGCAGATGACGGAAAGGGAGATCCTTATGAACTGCATGTAAAGATCGAAGGTACTTTCGATTCTGCCCTGATAGGACAGGACAATTACGATGCAGTATCCAGCGCCAGTGTCGGTGGCGCTTCCAGCAACAAAAACAGTGATGTAACGGTATACGGAGCAATGCTGGAAAAAGGCAAAGAACCGACCGACAGCGACTGGAAAGAACTGGACAATATGTCCCAGATCAAACTGGACGGTAAAAAATGCAGCGTAAGTATCGTACCGGATACTGCAAGCGGAACACCGGCTGACAGCGACAGCGGAATGCAGGGTGTCTATATGACCATCAGCAGTGCCCTGACACTGAGCGGTACACCGAAGGATGCCGGTAACTATCTGATCTCTGTAAAGATTACCGATCAGCAGGGAAGAGAAGCAGTCAGCAATACCTTACCGTTCCATGTATACACCGGAGAGGAAACTCTGGCAGACAGACTGGTAACAGATAACTTCAAACAGTATGAAAGCGGTCTGTATGCATGGGATATCATGGAACCATGGGCAATCAAAAACTTTGGAAGCAATGTGGATGGTGAAACAGAAAGCGTTCGTGTTCCGAAAGACCTGGAAGCATGGTTCGGATCTCATGTGAGCGGGACTTACGGATATCTGGGTTATGATCTTCCGTGGAAACAGGTAGTGAGTGGAGACATTCCGCAGACCCTGTATATTCCGGAAGGATGCAACCTGACACTGACCAATATGGAGATTCTGAGCAGCGTTCGCATCGTCATTGAAAATGGCGGAAAACTGACATTGGATGATTCTGTGGTACAGGGTATCATCGATGTACAGAGCGGCGGTACTTTCTCCATGAACTACAGCAGCTACAACAACGAATTTACCACAGGTGCATCTCTGTGTGGACAGCTTCGTCTGGCAGATGGCGCAATCCTGGAAAATGCAGCTATCTACTCTCATGCAAACTATCTTGCAAATGGAAACCTGACAGACCGTACCACTTCCGAGCCGGTAGTAACCGCAACCGGAAATGTTACGATCAAAGGCAAAGTATTTATCAAGGGCGATGACGGCGGAAGCGATATCGGACAGATGGCCCTGCGCGTATCCAACGGAACTCTGACACTAGAAGACGGTGCGGAACTGGTAGCTTACGGTGGAAGCGGCAAGACACTGCTGTACACCGAAGGAGGAACAGCAATTGAGCTGGATAATGCAACGATCACAGGAAACGGAAAAGTAACAGCAATCGGAGGAGATGTACTCTGGGGCAATGGCGGAACAGGTGCAACCGGAAACGGAATCATTTCCACAAAAGAAGCATTCCTTCAGGGAGCAACTGCAAACACTTCCAACAAAGCCGTACCTGGAAAAGCAACCGACGGTAATGTAAAAGTGACAAGCACAAGCAAACACATCGAAGACGGAACCGAGATCTCCGGCGCAGACAACGATCCACTGGCAGATCTGTACTGGAAGACTGGAATTAACCCAACTCCGCCGCTGGATAAATTTGTAACAACTCCGGCACTGTCTATCAGTGATGTGGAAGTTGCAAATACAACCTATACCGGAAGTGCACTGGATCTGGTTGTAACAGCAAAAGACGGAGAAACCGTACTGACAGAAGGAACCGATTACTTCCTTACGTTCAAAGATGCAGACGGAAATGAGATTTCCGCAGATTCCATTGTACAGGCAGATACTTATACCGTAGTAGTAAATGGTATCGGAAGTTATGGTGGAATACAGGAAATCCAGTTTACCGTGGAACCAAAACAGACCACTCTGAGCGTGACTACAGATCCGGCTTCTGCAACATACGATGGAACAAGCAAAACTCCGACCGTGGAAGTAAAAGACGGTGACCAGACACTGGTTGCAGGAACGGATTACGAAATCACTTACATTTACGGGGAAGAAACAAGTGCGAAAGATTTTGCAGGCGCAGAATTTGTAGAAGCAGGCAGCTATAAGCTGGTCATCACCGGAATCGGCAATTATGCAGGTTCCACCGGAGAAGCTGTTTTTGAGATCAAAAAAGATTCCACCGGAACCGATGACACCAACAAAGGTGATGATAAGAAAGACGATATCAACAAAGGTAACGACAATACTTCCACCACTGATAAAAACGACGGAAATACAACAACCGATAACAACAAAACAACAGGAAAAGATAACCAGACGGTATTAAAAGCTGACACAACAACCAGCAATACAAACAACACAAATACTACCGCCAAGACATCCACCAGAACAAACAGCGTGAAAACCGGAGATACCAACAACCTGTATATCTGGATCACACTGCTGGCAGTTTCCTGTGTTGCACTGGCAGGTCTTGTAGTATATACAAGAAGACGCAGAGCAAAATAAAAATATGAAATGAAAAAGATGTGGGCATCATGCATTATCTGGCATGATGTCCATATTTTATGTTACGGGCAAAGGGCGAACGTTGACATGGCTGTATTGCTCTGGTAGAGTAATAAAAACAGAAGGCATCCGGCAGGGTGTGGTTGGGTTATCAAAAATTCTGAAAAAAGGAAAGGCGAGACAGAAAAATGGAAAAGCAGAAAATACTGGATCAGATCAAAGGGGGACTCATCGTCTCCTGTCAGGCGCTGGAACATGAGCCGCTGTATACGAAAGAGGGCGGTATTATGCCACTGATGGCGAAGGCTGCCGCACAGTCGGGCGCTGTGGGGATCCGTGCAAATACGGTGCGGGATATCACGCAGATCAAAGAGGTGGTAGCCCTTCCGGTAATCGGGATTATCAAGAAAGATTATGAAGGAACACCGATGTATATCACGGTGACGATGAAAGAAGTGGATGCCCTGGTCGCATGTGGTGTGGATATCGTGGCGGTACAGGGAACCGGTGCCAGACGCCCGGACGGAAGCAGTGCACCGGAATTTATCCGTGCGGTCAAAGAAAAATACCCCCAGCAGCTGGTAATGGCAGACTGTGCGACGTTAGAAGAAGGAATCGCATGTGCCGAGGCGGGGGCTGATTTTGTGGGTACTACGATGCGTGGCTACACACCGGAGACAAAAGGATGCGACGATATCGATTATGCATTTATCCATGAACTTTCCGAAAAATGCCCTGCAAAGATCATTGCAGAGGGACATATCCATTACCCGGAACAGGCAAAAAAAGCGTTGGAAGTGGGTGCATTTGCCCTGGTAGTCGGTGGCGCGATCACACGACCGGCGGAGATCACATCAAGATTTGTTTCGGCGATCCGAAAATAAGAGAGCAAATAGAACGTTGTTATAAGAAAACAGTGACGGTTGACTTTATGTAAACCAACCGTCACTGTTTTTCTATGCTGAAATTATATGGAAAAAGTTATGTTCATATGGATTACCGTTCACCGGCTGTGTCCAGACCCATCACCCATTTTCCGTTGGTAAAATCCGGAATATCAACGACAGCACCGCCTCTGGCTACAGACATCTCGGACAGGGCAGTGATCGCCATCCAGGAAGCTGCATCGTAGACATCTACCGGCATCGGGCTGTCTTCACGCAGACACTGGAAGAACTGTTCGAATTCGAGCCAGTCCATGCCGCCGTGGCTGCCCTGTACGCCTTCTTCGAGGAATTTTTTCCAGATCGGATGATCGTAGGTTTCGGCGTAGGTATCAGCGTTTCCGCTGCACTCTTTTCTCCAGTCAAAATCGTGATCGCGGTCTTCTTTGCGGTCGATGAAGACAGAATCGGTGGCTTCTTCGTACATGCCTTTGGTTCCACGGACAGTGAAGTTACGGCTGTAGTATCTCGGCAGGGTGGTGTCGAGTGTCAGCTGGATGGTTTCTCCGTTTGCACAGCGGATCATCGTGGTGATGATATCACCCTGAGCAAAATGCGCCTGTTTCAGTTTCTCGTCATCGCTCTTATTCTGCAGGATGAACTCGTGGAGTCCTGCAGATTTGGAAGCGAAGGAAGACAGGGTCAGCATCCGGTTTCCGTGGTTGATGTTCAGGATCTTGGCGATCGGTCCCAGATCGTGAGTTGGATAGTTTTCACAGTTTCTGGACAGATAGTTTCTCAGACGGTAATGTCTGTTTTCTTTTCCGAAAGCGATTTCGTCTCTCAGATCATGCTGATATCCACCGGCGCAGTGAACGACCTCACCGAGAACACCCTGATCTACCATATTTAACACCATCAGTTCGCGGCGGCCGAAGCAGCAGTTTTCCAGGAACATAAACGGTGTTTTGGTTTTCTCATAAGCGTCTACCAGTTCGTAGCAGTCTTCCAGAGAATAAGCACCGCCGACTTCCATGGCTACGGCTTTGCCGGCATACATGGCTGCCAGAGCGATCTCCACATGAGATTCCCAGGCGGTTGCGATGATGATGGTATTTACCTCTTCATTTGCGATAATGTCTTTGTAATCGGTAGATACAAAAGGTGTCGGCTGACCGGCAGCTTCCACGATTTTTGCACCTTCCTGTGCACGGTCTTCGTAACTGTCGCAGACAGCAGCAACCTGTTCTTTCTGAGCCAGAACGATATTTTCCAGCAGATCTTTCCCACGGCATCCAAGACCGATATATCCGATTTTAATGTTTTCCATCAGAGTTTCTCCTTTATGTGCTTTTTTTAAATATTCTGAGATCTATTATACACGGATGCCGGAAATTGACAAGGAAAATAGAATCTAAATCCTGTGAAAAATCGCTTGTGTATTGTGCAGAAAATTTCTATAATAAAAGAAGAATTGTCCGGAAAACAGCGGATATTTTGAGGGGTATGCAAGAACAAACATAATGTAAAGGAGATAATGAATTATGAAATTTACCAATGGTTACTGGATGCTTCGTGATGAGATGCGGGCAGCCTATGCAGTTGAGTATGGAAGCCACCGGGTATACGGACAGGAACTGACGATGTATCTGCCGTGTTCTCATATCGTAGACCGGGGAAGCTGCCTGAATATTCCGCTTCTGACGGTGACACTGTCGAGTCCGATGGACGGTGTGATCAAGGTGTCCGCGGTGCATCATGACGGAGCCGTATATAACGGACCGTTTGCAAAAATTTATACCCGGGATGCCCATGTGCAGATCGAGGAGAGTGAAGACCAGCTGATCTATCAGACCGGTTCTCTGAAAGCGGTGATCGATAAAGCACCAAACGGGTATAAGATGGCATTTTACGAGGGCGATACCTTCCTCACGGAGTCGAGTTTCCGGAATCTCTCCTATATGCAGAACACAAAAACCGGGAAAAATTACATGCTGGAGCAGATGTTCCTGGATGTGGATGAATACGTCTACGGACTTGGCGAGCGTTTCACACCATTTGTAAAAAATGGACAGATGGTGGAGATGTGGAACGAGGACGGCGGAACTGCCAGCGAGATCGCCTATAAAAATATCCCGTTCTATGTGACGAACAAAGGGTACGGTATTCTGGTAGACAACGAGGGGGATGTCGCTTACGAGATTGCCAGCGAAAAAGTAGAACGGATCCAGTTCTCGGTAGAAGGAGAGCGGCTGGATTACTATGTGATCAGCGGAAAAACTCCAATGGGAACCGTAGAAAAATACACGGATCTGACCGGAAAACCGGCGCTCCCTCCGGCATGGTCGTTCGGACTGTGGCTGACGACTTCTTTTACCACGAACTACGATGAGGCAACGACTTCCAGCTTTATCCAGGGAATGGCAGACCGGGAGATTCCGCTGCATGTCTTCCATTTTGACTGCTATTGGATGGATGCCTATGAGTGGTGTAACTTCGAGTGGGATCCTGCGACATTTCCGGATCCGAAGGGGATGTTGAAACGGTATCATGACCGCGGACTTCACATCTGTGTATGGATCAACCCGTACATCGGACAGAAATCCTGCCTGTTCAAAGAAGGAAAAGAGCAGGGTTATCTGGTAAAGAAAACAGACGGAAGCGTATGGCAGACCGATCTGTGGCAGCCGGGCATGGCATTGGTGGACTTTACGAACCCGGATGCTAAGGCATGGTATCAGGGCAAGTTAAAGACGCTGCTGGATATGGGTGTAGACTGCTTCAAAACCGACTTTGGTGAGAGAATCCCGGTGAAAGATATCGCGTATTTAGACCATTCCGATCCGGTTAAAATGCATAACTATTATACCTATCTGTACAATCAGGCAGTTTTTGAACTGCTGGAGCGTGAGCGAGGAACCGGAGAAGCCGTATTGTTCGCGCGTTCTGCGACCGTCGGCGGACAGCAGTTCCCGGCACACTGGGGCGGCGATTGTTCCGCAAGCTATGTCTCCATGGCAGAGACGCTTCGCGGAGGACTTTCCCTGTCTCTGGGCGGATTTGGTTTCTGGAGTCATGATATCAGTGGTTTCGAGAGCACCGCACCGGCGGATATCTACAAACGGTGGTGTCAGTTCGGCTTGCTGAGTTCCCACAGCCGTCTGCACGGTTCTTCTTCCTACCGCGTGCCGTGGCTGTTTGATGAGGAAGCCTGCGATATTCTGCGGGAATTTGTCAATCTGAAATGCCGTCTGATGCCGTATCTGTACGGACAGGCAGTGCGCTCCCACAAAGAAGGCCGTCCGGTGCTGCGTCCGATGTTCCTGGATTTCCCGGAGGATCGCGCGTGTGATACGTTGGATCGCCAGTATATGTTCGGTGATTCCCTGCTGGTGGCTCCGATCTTTAAGGAGAGCGGCGAGGTACAGTATTATCTGCCGGAGGGAACCTGGTATAACCTGATCACAGGAGCAGAAGTGACCGGAGGAAAATGGCAGAAAGAGACGCATGATTATCACAGTCTGCCACTGATGATCCGTCCAAATACAGTGCTTGCTTTGGGCAATAATGACCAGAAACCGGATTATGATTATGCGGATGGTGTTAGCCTTCTGGTATCCGCGTTTGATGAGGGAGCCGAAGCGAAAACTGAGATACCGGATCTGAAAGGAGAGACGGTGATGACGGTGACTGCGAAACGTGTGGGAGATGAGATTCACCTGCATGTGGAAGGCGGAAACGGAAATTATACGGTGAAGAGCCTTTCGGGTTGCAAGGTAGTTGTGGAAGCGTAAGAATCTGCGGGGACAGAGAAGAAATACCGAAGCATATCCGTAGAAATGTCAGAAAAGCCATAATGCGAAAATAAAATTGTAAAATTATATCACCACAAAGAAAAAGCATGCATACAGAAGCGAAAAATCCTGTATGCATGCTTTTTTGATGCATTGCATATTAAAAATTGATCTGGTGAATCAATTTGCTTACATAAGATGCGTAGAACACTGCTGGATATATCTGGATTCTGTGTTAGTCGTGGGAGATTGCAGTTGAAAAAGTCCTGTGTGCGGATCAGTTGCCGGCAGCCGTACCGCGCTCCGCCCAGCGAAACCACTTTTGTGGAAATTCAAAGACAAACAGGATGCCAAGCACGATCGCCACCGCGATCTTCAAAGTCTGGAATCCACGGTCGGAAGCTTTGGCCAGCTGATCCGTCACGACATAATAGGCAGTCCAGTAGATCCCTGCCCCCGGAACCAGCGGGAAGATGCCTGCAACGAGAAAGATCGTCACCGGACAGTGGCGCCGGACCGCACTGAGCCTGGAGAGAAAAACGACAAGAACCGTGGCAAAAAAGGTGGAACCGAAGAGCCCGCAGCCAGCCAGCAGTAACTTGTAGCAGATCCAGCCACAGCCACCGGCCAGACCACAGTTTACATAATATTCCTTTGGTACCTGAAAGAGCAGGGCGAAAGCGATCGTACCGACAAAAGCGGTAAGAAATTCGAAAATCAGATGTACGGACATAAAGATAACCTCCTGAGAGATAGATAAATATATTTGATTTACGCAAGCAATAAGTAAGCTTCGCAAAGCGTATGTTATCTCGTTTTATAAAATCCGCCGGGACGAAAGAAACCCATGCATTCATAGAACCCCATGAATCACGGCAGAATCGCACCGCCCACAAAATGGTGATACCCGATCATTACAAGACCGACGCCCATTGCGATACTGAACGTGACAAGCAGTGCGTCCAGCATGCGGACCGCACCGGCAATATAGTCCTGGTCGGCGATATCGCGGATGCCATTCGTAAACGCCACACCGGGAACCAGCGGGATGATGGAACCGATGATAATCTCACTCAGATGATGTCCCAGTCCCAGCTGATAGATCAGCACAGCGATGAAAGTCACAAACATGCCGCCGGAAATATTGGTTGCAATCTTGGAAAGCTGTCCTTTCACCACGCACAGCAGATAGACATACAACAGAAGCCCCGCGATAAAAGCCACGATACAGTCCACCGGATCGCCGCCGAAGAGATAACAGAAACATCCACTGCCCACGCCGGAAGCAAGGATCTGGTAGAGATTCCGCCTGGCAGGCATCTGCTGGATTTCCTGAAGTTGCTGATAGGCTTCCTCCGGGGTATAAGATCCGTGTTCAATCTCACGGGAGAGCTGGTTGACCGCAGTGACACGGTCAAGCCGGGTAGCACTCAACGGGATGTGGCGTACCCAGGCAAAGTTTTGATCCGAGTTGCTGTCAGCCGTGAGAAAAAAACCACTGCTTAGGACAAACGGATCACACGATTCGATGCCGTAGGCATGGGCGATCCGGTCGATGGTTTCCTCCACACGGAAAATCTCCGCTCCGCTCGCCAGCAGGATATCCCCGGCAAGTGCCGCCACATTTAACGCCATACGGTTATGTTCTTTTTCTACAGTTTCCAAAATAAAATCCCCCATTGTACACAAAAGATGCGGATACAGAAATAGAAAGATTCGGGATGTATTCGCGTATGGTATGACTCTAACACATTTTCGAAAGAAAACAAAGAAAAACCGATGCATTTTCAGCAGAAAATCAGGAGACATTTCACCATGTGGATGAGGAAAAGCAGCAGGAATCGACGGAAACGGTGGGATTTTTTGCTTGTTTTGAAATAGGTCTTGACGGGGGGAAGGAATATCTGTAATATATTCAAGAAGTACGCCCATCTGGTTGAAAAAGTTGGTGGGTGAGAAATGGAAAATAGAAAAGAAGTAACCGGCGGATCGTGGGTTGACTGTGGGATGGCGGTTATGAAAAAGAGGATAAGTATATGAAGAAAGATTGGGAAAACGTGACACTGATGCCGGAGTTTGATGAGCAGGGTGTTGCCTGCTATCGGCTGGATGGCGGAGATTATCTGAATGAGTATTATGTGGTTTCGGAGGCGGAGACACGGAAGCTTCTGAATACACCGGAGATTGTTGGGTATGAGGTTTATAACTGCCTGATTCCTTCTACTTCTCAGATGTTGTATTATCTGAAAGAACAGAAGAAGGTGACGACGGCAAATATTTTATCGATCCTTCGCGGTGCGCTGAATTATCCGCTGGAGGAGAGCTGCTACCGGGAGCATATCCGTGTGCATGATATCAGTTTCTTATCCAGTGAGCGTGTATTTCAGGAGGAAGAGATTGCGGGACTGGAGATCAAATACAGTAAGCTGACGATGGTACCGGACAGCACGTTGATGATCGGAGATATCATTGCGAGTGGGGAGACGTTGATCCACTGTCTGCGTTATGTGACCGATTTTTACCGGAATCACGGAGCAAAACTTCGGAATATTATCATCTTTACGATCGGTGGAACGAAGGGAATCGAGATTCTGGAAGATCTGACGCGCGATATCCGGGAATTCTGGCCGGAATTTGAAGGATTTATCACGGTATATTATGAAGGAATCTTTGGAATGTACTCGGATAAAGGTGTGTCAGGCATCAACCTTCCGAATGTCGACTTCTACTGGAAAGGCGGTATCGTGGCTCCGGAATTTCGTCGGGAGACACTTTCCATGTGCAGTCCTCTGTTTGAAAAATGTATTATCTATGATGGCGGTGCGAGACGTTACGAGATCCATGAGCATGTAGAAGAAGTGCTGGAGTTCTGGAACGGGATCAAAGAGCGCGCCGGTCAGATTGATTTTGGAACTTTACTGGAAGAAAAACTCGGTTATGAACTTCCGATCAGTTACGAAGACTGGATCCATGCAAACCATTATGAAAAGATTCGTCCGGCAGATACAAAATGGCTGTATCGCCAGGAACAGGGATATGTGGAGAGCATGAAGAACATTACATTAGAAGAATTGGCGCAGCAGCGGATCGATGAATTTACCGGTGCACTGCGTAAATATATTCTGTAATGGAATCAGCCGAAAGACAAATAAGGTTATGGAAACAAACTGAGACGGGAGAAAACAAATGAAAAAAGAGACAGAACAGAAAGTAGACATTGATTATGCGGATCGCGTCGTACCGGAGGAAGGAAAGAAGGGCTTTGTGACCATGTTTATGATCATGCTTGGATTTACCTTCTTCTCCGCGAGTATGTGGGCAGGTCAGCAGCTGGCAGCAGGACTGGATTTCTGGGGATTCTTAAAATCTCTGCTGTTTGGTGGAGCGATCCTTGGTCTGTACACCGGACTTCTTGGTTATGTCGGAGCGAAGACAGGTATGAGCATGGATCTGCTGGCGCAGAAAGCCTTCGGAGAGAAAGGTTCCTATCTTTCCTCTGCAATGATCAGTTTTACACAGATCGGCTGGTTTGGTGTAGGTATCGCGATGTTCGCGATTCCGGTAGCAGGAGAATTGTTTGGGGACAGTAAGACCGCCATGTGGGCACTGGTTATTGTAGCCGGCGTGTGTATGACAGCTTCCGCTTACTTCGGTATCGATTCCCTGACTGTCATCAGTTATATCGCAGTGCCGCTGGTAGCAGTGCTCGGTACGGTAGCCATGGTCATGGCGGTCCGCCAGGGCAACGGAACCATCGTGGATCAGTTTGCAGTATCCAGCGGTTCCCTTACCGTTGTCGGCGGTGCAGGTCTGGTTGTGGGATCCTTCGTATCCGGTGGAACCGCAACCCCGAACTTTACCCGATTTGCGAAAGATGCGAAGACGGGAACGATCGCAACGGTCGTAGCATTCTTTATCGGAAACTCCCTGATGTTCTTCTTCGGAGCCATCGCCTATATTTTTGTCGGTGGAAATGATATCTTCGAGGTTATGATCCGTCTGAATCTGTTCTACATGGCAGTTCTGGTACTGGGTCTGAACATCTGGACAACCAACGACAATGCCCTGTATACCGCAGGTCTTGGTCTGGCAAATATTTTCCATCAGAAGAAGAAACCGATGGTTCTGGTATCCGGTATCATCGGAACCGTGCTTTCTGTATGGTTGTATTATAACTTCACAAAATGGCTGAACATCCTGAACTGCACTCTGCCGCCGGTAGGTATCATCCTGGTACTTTCTTACTTTATGAATAAGAAAGATTATGAAGATCCGAAAGCAGAGACACAGGTCGTCAACTGGTTTGCAGTAGGAGGCGTGATCCTCGGTGCTGTGGTAGCAAACCTGGTATCATGGGGAATCGCTTCGATCAATGGTATGGTAGTGGCAGCAGTATGTTACCTGGTCGGACAGGTAGTGAGAAAGAAAAAATAATCATAAGAAAACCGTTGTGTTATACAAAAAAATGTATGCATGGCGGTTTTTTTGGTATACAATAGACAATAAGTGATTCAGAGATGCAAGAGCGGTATATATGGCAGGTTTTATAAGAAAGTCTGAAGATATGGGGAAAACGAGAACTTCTAATGAAAGACAACAATCCAATGAAAAACAAAAATCGTGTGAATCAGTAAAAATAGGGAGGGTTACATAAGATGGAAAAGACAAAAACAGAACGTCTGCAGTGGATTCTGGATGATGCGGTAGCAAGAGGAGAAATCCCGGGAGCTACCCTGCTGGTGCGAAAAGACGGAAAAGAAGAAGTGTATCTGGAGAGTGGATATGCGGATATCGAGGCGAAAAAGCCGGTGGCGAGAGACAGTATCTACCGGTTATATTCCATGTCCAAACCGATTACTGCTGTGGCTGTGATGCTTCTGGCAGAACGTGGGCAGATCGATCTGGCCGATCCGGTATGTAGATATCTGCCGGGATTTTGTGGACAACTGGTGGCTTATGCGGATGGACGTGTGGAAAAACCATGGCGCGATGTGAACATTCAGGACCTCCTGAATATGACTTCCGGTCTGGTGTATGAGGGCAATCATCCGGCCGGCCGTCAGACGGAAGCTCTGTTTGAGGAGATCACACAGAGACTGGATGAGGGAGAAGGCGGCCGATACGGCACCGTGGAGATCGCCAACCGGCTGGGACGGATCCCGCTGGCATTTCAGCCGGAGCGTTCTTGGTGTTACGGAACTTCGGCGGATGTGGCCGGAGCAGTCGTTGAGGTGGTATCCGGTATGCGTTTTGGAGATTTCCTGGAAAAAGAGTTGTTTGCTCCGCTGGAGATGTGTGATACCGGTTTCTGGGTACCGGAAGAGAAAAAGGATCGCCTGGTGAAAACATATGTGTGCACAGAAGGAGAGACACCGGCGCTGTATACAAAAAATCATCTGGATATCTGCAATCGGATGGATCGTCGTCCGGCCTTTGAGTCCGGAGGTGCCGGACTGGTTTCTACGATTGATGATTATTCTCATTTTGCCCAAATGCTTCTGAACGGAGGAAGCTATAAGGGAAAACAGATTCTTGGATCCTCTGTGGTGAAATTCCTGACCGGTCACGTGTTAAGCGAGTGTCAGCAGAAAGTGTTTGAACGGGAGGGAATGCCGTGGCTGGAAGGATTTTCCTATGGAAACTTTATGCGTGTCATGACAGATCCGCGAAGAGCCTGCACGCTGGGAAGCCAGGGAGAATATGGCTGGGACGGGTGGCTTGGCTGTTACTTTGCCAATGCACCAAAAGACCGGATGACCGTGCTGATGATGACCCAGAAGACAGATGCCGGAACATTCCGGATGACCAGACTGCTCAGAAATGTGATCTATAATCTGTAAGAAAATAAAAGAAAATGGAGAAAAATGTGATGAAAAAGAGAGAATCGTTCAACAGCCGCTGGGGATTTATTATGGCCTGCATCGGTTCGGCGGTGGGCATGGGAAATATCTGGATGTTTTCCACCAGAGTATCGTTATATGGAGGCGGAGCATTTCTGATTCCGTACGTTATCTTTGTGGCACTGATTGGATTTACCGGGGTAATCGGAGAGATGACGTTTGGACGCGCGACGAGATCGGGTCCGGTGGATGCATTTGGACTTGCCTGCGAGAAAAAAGGAAAACGAAAATTCGGAGAAGCACTGGGACTGATTCCGGTGGTCGGTTCGCTGGCGATGGCGATCGGTTACACGGTCGTTATGGGCTGGATCTTAAAATATACCGTCGGTGCATTTACCGGAGTAACACTGGCGCCGGTCGATGTGGATGAATTTGCAGCAGCATTTGGTTCGATGGCATCTGCGTTCGGCAACACCGGCTGGCAGGTGGTAATTTTGCTGGTAGCGATGGGAATTCTGATGTTCGGTGTCGGCAGAGGCATCGAGAAAGTCAATAAAGTGCTAATGCCCGTATTTTTCCTGTTGTTTGTAGCACTTGGTATTTATGTGGCGTTCCAGCCGGGGGCTGTGGACGGCTATCACTATATTTTCGGCATGGATAAACAGGCGCTTGCCGACCCGAAAACATGGATCTTCGCACTGGGACAGGCATTTTTCTCTCTGTCGGTGGCGGGAAACGGAACACTGATTTATGGCTCGTACCTGCCGGATGAAGAAAATATTCCGGCAGCTGCTGGAAGAGTGGCATTTTTTGATACACTGGCTGCGATGTTGGCAGCTCTGGTCATCATCCCGGCGATGGCAACCACTGGCGCACAGCTTGACCAGGGCGGTCCGGGACTTTTATTTATCTTCCTGCCAAACCTGATCAAAAATATGCCGGGAGGAAAGATCATCGTGATCATTTTCTTTGTCGCTGTGTTATTCGCGGGACTGACCTCCCTGATCAACCTGTACGAAGCACCAATCGCAACAGTACAGGAGAAATTTCATCTAGAGCGAAAACCGGCGTGTGCGGTGATCGCGGTGGTCGGTGTGATCGTCTCTATCTTGATTCAGGGTATCGTATCCGGCTGGATGGATGTACTCTCCATCTACATCTGCCCGCTCGGCGCAGGACTGGCAGGTATCATGCTGTTCTGGGTGTGCGGAAAAGACTATGTGGAAAAACAGGTAAACAAGGGACGAAGCACCCGCTTCACTTCCTGGTTTTACCCGATCTGTAAATATGTATATGTGCCGGTTTGTATTCTGGTTCTGATTCTTGGGATCGCGCTGGGAGGTATCGGCTGAGAACAAAGTGGGCGGGGAGCAGTGAGGACGGAGAAAAGTGGCTTTTCAAAGCCACTTTTCTCCGTCCTCACTGCTCCCCG
>ERZ1673739.589-NODE-589-length-49909-cov-19.305713_pt1 | contig 49909 bp, 56 predicted proteins | sample MGYA00580210_ERZ1673739 | MGnify/ENA primary metagenome ERZ1673739 (study PRJEB41218, sample SAMN15661749) | gut metagenome | host: Homo sapiens | place: Canada: London | collected 2015-08-20/2019-03-30 | study: EMG produced TPA metagenomics assembly of... | reverse complement strand
GTGTTTCTTTTTCAGATAAGTTGAAATCTGTGTTTCTGGCTGTTACATAGCCGCCAATTTCAACAAAACTGTTCTCATCAAGCAAAGAAGCAATTCTTTTACCTGCTAAGGTTTGTGCTGTACTACTCATTAATCAGCCCTCCATATTAATTTTTATTTTAACAGCAAAAATCTATTGCAAATCAATAAAATTCATGCTGTTCACCGGGATTTCTGCACTGCTTTTGTGAGTTTTTTCCGGTTTTTTGCAGAAATCACCTTGTGTTACTGCATCGCAATAGATTGTTAAAACCAATTTCTGCCGATTTTAATTGTACTCTGTTTCGTACTTTTTTTCAATAGTTTTTGACAAAGTTTTAACTCAATTTTACAGGCTTTTTTCCCTTTCCCAAATTTTTCTTCCTTCTTTCAAACAGGGATATAAAAAATCATAAGTTCCGTTTCTCTGTATCTCAATATTTTGACTCTCTGCCCAGAAAAAGGCTGCACAAATATAGGCAGAAGGGAGAAACGGAATTTCCTGATATTTTTCTGCCACACTGCATATTTTTTCAAAAGATACAAGCTTCTCCCCTTCCAGAAAGCTGTATTCTACTCCAATACTTTTATGAAACAAATAAGCAAAGGCAATCCACGATTTTTCTGCTCTGGATGTGTGGCAATTTCTGATTTCTTCTAATAACCCTAAAAGAATTTGAGCATTTTCCCTTTCCCCTTTATTCAAATATTCCCAAAATGCTCCCTTTTGATAAGTACTTTTTTCTGCTGCTGATAAAACATATTCTTTCCAGTCCTTCTCCATTGTCCTCAGCAGTTCTCCTGCCTTTGGATTTTTACAAAGGGCATACAAAAGAAAATACGTCACATCTATATAATGCCCCTTTTCTCTTTGTAATTCCTCGCAATATGAACATTCTTCTCTCAGAAAAGATACCTCCGCTTTTGTAGAAAAATATAGACCTTGAAATAAAATTCCCTGCGTTCTCATATAACCTCTTTTCTGCCTGTATTAAATTTTGAAATGGATAATTCGGATAAGATGAAAATTCAGATATGATTTAGAAATTGAATACAGACTTGTGTTTTTTTCATTTTACTACAAAATAAGCTTTCTCTCAACTGCTAATTTTTCTGTTCATAAAAAAGGCCATAAACCACTTTCTTCTCCCTAAGTGATTTATGACCTGACTTTCTTATAATGTTACTTTTCTAAAGTTTTTCTTTCCTTTTTTCAACACAATTCCATCGCCCTGCAATTTTTCTCCGGAAACCAGATGTTTAATATCTGTAACTTTCTCTCCGTCAATAGCTACACCGCCCTGTTCAATGGCACGTCTTGCTTCAGAACGTGTATTTGCTAATCCGCTTTTGTGTAACAGAGAAATCAAATCAATATTTCCGTCTACAAGATCAGCCTCTTCGATTTTTGCTGACGGCATGTTTGCTGCATTTCCGCTGCTGAACAATGCTCTTGCAGCTTCCTGCGCTTTTTCCGCTTCTTCTTTTCCGTGTACTAAGGCAGTTAATTCGTAAGCTAAAATTTCTTTTGCCTTATTTAACTGGCTTCCTTCCCATTTATCCATTTCGTCAATCTGTTCCAATGGAAGGAAAGTAAGCATACGAATACATTTTAATACGTCTGCATCTGCCACGTTTCTCCAGTACTGATAGAAATCAAACGGAGATGTTTTATTCGGGTCTAACCAAACTGCTCCTGACTGTGTTTTACCCATTTTTTTGCCTTCGGAATTTAAAAGCAGAGTAATGGTCATTGCACAGGCATTTTTGCCTAATTTTCTGCGAATTAACTCTGTTCCGCCCAGCATGTTGCTCCACTGGTCATCTCCGCCGAACTGCATATTACAGCCGTATTTCTGGTACAGCATATAGAAGTCGTAGCTCTGCATAATCATGTAGTTAAATTCCAAAAAGCTCAGACCTTTTTCCATACGCTGTTTGTAACATTCTGCTGTCAGCATACGGTTTACGGAGAAATGAGGTCCTACTTCTCTTAACAGCTCTACATAATTCAAATCTAAAAGCCAGTCTGCATTGTTTACCATCATTGCTTTTCCTTCAGAAAAGTCAATAAAACGTTCCATCTGCTTTTTGAAGCAGTCACAGTTGTGCTGGATAATCTCCGGTGTCATCATGGAACGCATATCGCTTCTTCCTGACGGGTCTCCGATATAGCCTGTTCCTCCGCCAATCAATGCGATTGGTTTATTTCCTGCCATCTGCAAACGTTTCATCAGACATAATGCCATAAAATGTCCTACATGAAGACTGTCAGCCGTAGGGTCAAAGCCAATGTAGAAGGTAGCCTTCCCATTGTTAATCAGTTCACGGATTTCTTCTTCATCTGTCACCTGAGCAATCAGGCCTCTGGCAACCAGTTCATCATAAATTTTCATTTCGTTTTCTCCCTTCTGTTTCTCTGAGGACAGAATTTCTTATAAAATAAAAACACTCCCGTCCTCTTTATAATTATAAAAAGGACGAGAGCGATAAGCCTTCTCGTGTTACCACCTTTATTCACAGACAACTCGCATTGCCTGCCTCTGCAAGTACAGCCGAAGCGATACTCAAAATGCTATAACGTGCACCTTTCCGTCACAGCCTACTCATTTCTTTTCGGTGTGAAGCTCCGAGATGTATTCATTTCCAGCTTCCTGCGCGCCTCTCATCAGCCGGCTACTTTCTGTGCATTCCCCTGAAAATTACTTCTTCTCTTCTTTGCTTTTTCATTTACAGCAACAGTATACAAACTTCCGCTATGGTTGTCAAGACAAATTCCACTGGTATTCGCCGTTTTCCTTAATACCGTAGAAATCACCAAAGTTCAAATCTAAAATATTCTTCTGAATATTCTCTACGGAAATCTGATTTTTAATTAAATACTGCCAGATACCGCCATGAGAAATATCACCCTGAAGCAGTACGCCCACAACTTTTCCGTCACGGATAATGACACGTTTATATTCCTTGGAGTCTTCTCTTGCCACTACGGTGTCTGTTTCTTCCGGAACAATGACTCCGATACACATAGAAACAAGCCCGAAGAAATTAATGGTATTTTTGATAGCATAACGGTCTGTGTAAGCTGTCTTTTTCCCGCACATATTAAGCGCCGCTGTCTCTCCTTGTTTCTGAGCGTTTGGCCAGATACCGGATAAGCCTGCCACATCACCTGCCGCATAGACGTCCTTTGCTCCTGTTTCCAGATAGTCGTCTACTTTAATACCTCTGTCAATGACAATCCCTTCTCCGTCCATGCCTGCCACTGCGGAACGAACACCGGCTGCCACTATCACTAAATCACATGGAATTTCTTCTCCGTTGTCCAGCACGATACAGGAAATATTTCCCTCATCATTCATCAATGTATCTGCCGCTTTTCTTCCCAGATAGAAAGAAGCTCCTGCTTTTTCAAAACGTTTCTGATATTCAAAAGCGCCTGTCTTATCCAACTGAATAGGAAGAATTTGTTCTGCCATCTCTACAATGGAAACCTTCTTTCCTGTTTCCATCAGTCCGTAAGCAGCATCCAGTCCTACCAGACCGGAACCGATAATCACAATATTTTCTGCATTTTTTGCCATTTCATCGATTGCCTGTGCATCTCTTAAATGACGAAGCCCGAAAACATTGTTTGCCTCTCTTAATTTTCCCACAGGTGGGATAAAGCTTTCTGCACCTGTTGCAATCAAAAGTTTATCGTATCCGATTTCATTACCGTCTTCCGTAAATACTGTTTTCTTTACGGTATCCAGCTTATTCACTGTTTTTCCTTTTAACCAGTTAATTTTATTTTTCTCAAAGAAATCCGCATCAATAAAGCTAATGCTCTCTGCACTTCTTTCATGGCTGAGGAATTTATGCAACATACAACGTGAATGTACCTGTGTATCCGTAGATATCACTGTAATTTCACCTTGTGCATCTGTCTTTCGAATGGTCTTTGCAGCCATAATACCGGCTGCACCTGCTCCTAAAATCACATACTGCATCTGCCTACACCTCCTCTACCCAGATTGCCTGTTTTGGACAGGCTTTTACACAACTTGGCTCTTCACCCTTCTCAATACAAAAGTCACATTTAATGACTTTTGTATGAGTTGTTTCATCCGGTTTTAAAACGCCGTAAGGGCAATTCATAACACACATAAAACAGGAACCGCATTTTTCAGCGTCATACTGTACATGGCCTGTTTTTTCGTCCTTTTTCAGAGCGCCGCTCATACAGGACATTACACATTCCGGCTGCTCGCAGTGTCTGCAAAATACAGGTGTATAGCTTCCGTCCGGATTTTTATATATAAAGTTTCTGGATTCATTTGTAATATCTGTCAAATCTAAGGTATAAACATTTCCGTCATCTTTTCTATGCGCCTGCATACATGCTACGGAGCAGCTTTTACAGCCATCACATTTGGCAGCGTCAATCATTATTCTTCTCATCAGATACCCCCGTTCTGTATCATTGAATTTATTTTAGATATTTAATCCTGCACGTCTTTCTTCAATAATCTTATCAAGAATATCTGCACTTTCTTTTGCATCCGGATTGATAATCACCTGTCCGCCTGTGAGGTTCTTCATATCTTCTGTCAACAGTTTTACTGCCAAATCGCTTCCTGTAACAAATGGAGGAAGTCCCAAGTGTAATGGAAGTCCCAGAGCCAGTCCGAAGCATCCGTCTGCAAGAGCCTGTTCCTCTAACCACTGTGCTGCGGAAAGAACTAATGGAAGCTGAGGAATATCCACACCGATTGCCTCTGCCAATTCTGTTGCTACAATCTCAAGACGTCCGATTGCAAGACATGGGCCAAAGTTCAATACTGGAGGAATATTTAATTTTTCACATACAGCACGAAGCTTTGGACCGGCATATTTTGCCGCTTCCGGTGTCATAAGTCCGCAATTTTCAATACCGCCTGAAGAACATCCTGCTGTCAGTACCAGAATATCTTTTGCAATTAATTCTTTTGTCAATTCCACAGAAAGAACATCATGACCCCCTGCTGTCAGGTTAGAACATCCAACTACACCTGCAATACCTTTGATATCTCCGGATACAATTAAATCAATTAATGGTTTCCAGTTTCCACCTAAAAATTCCTTTAAAGAACCTTCAGAAACACCTGTTAAAGTATGATCATTTCCATGTTCCGGCATTAAGTTCATAGGAACATTGCCGCGTCTTGCTTTGTATGCTTCAATAATTTCATCAATAATTTCTTCGCTCTGTTTTTCTCTCTCTTCAAAAACAAATGGTTTCAGTTCTGCATTTGCTTTTTTCGCAACACTGTCAAGACAAATCTGTTTAATTTTTAATTCATCACAGATTGGTTCAATACCAGGAAGTGTACAGTTAAATTCAGAAAGAACAGCATCAATACCACCGGTAGCTAGTACTGCCTCACTTGTATAGTTGTTACCTGCATGTCCATCAAATACTTCTTCGTAATGAGCACCTCTAAGCTGTAAATCCTGACCTACACAAGTACATCCAACCAGTTTAAAGCCTTTTGCTCCTGCTGCTTTTGCTTTTTCTACTGCTTCTTTGGATGTAAGTCTTTCCTGTAAATCTACAAAAATTGTATGCTGATGTCCTGTAATCATAATGTTGATATAATCTGGATCAATGACACGAAGTCCAACAGGAGCCATACGAAGTTCTGGTTCTCCTAAAAGTACGTCATTTAACAGATTTGTAAGAGTCAGTCCGTATAAACCTGTGGAAATACCCAGTTTCAGACAATCTGTATACATATCAACCGGATCGGAATTTAAGTTTGTAGAACATTTTACCACTCCATGGAATACTTCACTTTTTGCACCGCCTGGTAAAATACCTAATTCCTGCCATTTTTTAAAACGAGGTGCATAAGCCATTTTTTCAACCAATTCCATTTTTTCATATTCCGGTTTATATAAATCGTCCAGAACTTTCTGAGCTACCTGTTTTGCAGTATCCCATTTATCTGTTCCCTGAACGCCAAAAATTTCAGCAAGTCTTGCAAGGGATTTTTCACCTTTAATCTCACCTTTAATTTCAGCAGTTTTCTTTACATTTAATGCTGTATTTTCTACAATATGAATATAGCATCCAGAGCCACTTGCCACTGCACGAAGGAAGTTACGCGCAACAATAACATCTGCTGTAGCACCACAAATTCCTCTTGGAGCTTTTGGTGTAATACGACATGGACCATTGGAGCAAAGACGGCAGCATACGCCCTGTAAACCAAAACCACATTTTGTACTCTGTCCTTCCACTCTATGATGAGAAGTTTCCATAGGTAAATTACGGATAAATCCTTCTAAAGGCTTATCTGCACTGGCACATGTATTGCATCCAAAACACTGATTCATACTTAATATCCTCCTGATATGTACATTATTTTTTAATCTGTTAAGATTATAACAATTCTAAACTAAATTAGTCAAGTATAACTTGTATGATTTTCCATTTCTTTTTTAATTTGTCTGAAACGCCTGTATTTCCTCTTTTAAAGCAGCTTCTCTTTCCTGTAACAAAAGGGCTTTACTCTCCTTTAAATAGCTTTCACATCTATGCTCTGCGATAAATTCCGCAATCCTTTCATTTTGAGACAGCATAGACAGAAACAGAGGCAGCTCCTGCCCTGTTTTACTGCTGTTTTTCACGTCTCCCAGCTCCTTGTCAAGCAGCATCCGGATTTGTTCCTCCTGATGCTTTAATTTCAAGGTTTCTCTGTAAAAATCTTCTTTTACAGCCGCAAATCCTGCTTCTTTCAATTTCCATTTTCTCTCATCCAACCACTTTGTGATATTTTTGTCAGTCTTTTGTTTTTCTTTTGACAAAAGTCCCTGCTCTGCCAGAATTTTTTCCTGTCTTTTCCTTCGTTCTATTGTCTGACAAAAAAGCGTGTCTATATCCTGCAGTTCCTCTGCAACAGCCTTTTTCATCTTTTTTAGTTCTTCATACAAACCGTTTATATAAGCCTTTTCCTGTTGATATTCCTTTATTTTTCCTTCCAGCTCACCCTCTAAAAGCTGCATAAGCAAAACCTTTCCGTCAAAATCTGCATGAAAAAGCATGTCCTCTTTTTCTTCAAAAGAATACCTTTGATACTTTTCTTCATAGCTCTTAAACAGCTGATAAAAGCCATAAAAGTCTGCTGCCACTTCCTCATACTGTATGTATTCGCCTATCAGCTCCTCTGTTACAGGCACTTTCATTTCTTCGTAGCTTTGCAAAATTCGGGATAAATCCTCCCAGCCTCTTGCCGTTACAAAACAGCTTCCTTCCTGCCGTTCTTCTATGCGGTAAAAATTTTCTGTTTTTAGCTGCAAATAACTGCGTATCCCTAAATGAACGCCCTGTTTTGCAGCATATCGATCCCAAACAGAATGATTTTCCTGAATTTCTATTTTCTTTACTCTATCAAGAGTTACGACGTCAAATTCCCTCACAGACTTATTGTATCTCTCCGGATTTCCTGCTGCTACAATACACCAACCCTTTGGAAGTTTATGTGCACCAAAAGTCTTGTTCTGCAAAAGCTGCAGCATAGTAGGCGCTAAGGTTTCAGAAACACAGTTAATCTCATCTAAAAATAAAATTCCTGTTTCTGCGCCTTCTTTTTCTATACATTCATATACCGATGCAAGCATTTCGCTCATGGTATATTCTGTAACCGTATATTCTTCTCCCTGAAATCTTTTCTTCTCTAAAATCGGCAGTCCCACGGCGCTTTGCCGTGTATGGTGTGTCAGCGTATACTCCACAAGTCCGATTTTTTCTTCCTCTGCAATCTGCTTCATAATAGCAGTTTTTCCAATACCCGGAGGTCCCATAAGCAGCACCGGCCTTTGATACTGTATAGGAATTTTATAATTCTCCTCCTCATCCTTTGCCGTATAGGCTCGAAGTGTATTGATAATTTCCTGTTTTGCTTCTGCAATATTCATTATCTTCTCCTGTTATCTCTCATCCATATAGAAAAGCTTTGCCCAATTTGGAACATTAGCTTCTTTCGGTGGTTCTTTCGTCAGTAAAAAAACTGTCTCGTAATCCGGTTTTTCTCTGGGATAAATCCCATCTCCATCGGTAAAATATAAAAGCGCCTTTAAATTTTTCAGCGTTCTATCCACAATCATCTTATTCACATATTGAAATACCGGACGAAAGTCTGTCCCCCCTCCTCCCTGTATTTTAATGTGCTTTAGATATTCTTTCCATTCCTTTTCACAGGTGACTTTTACATCTTCCTGCACATAACAGTCACACTGTATAATATGTACCCGCAGCTTTTTAAAAAAATTTTCCTGCTGCCCCAAAACCGCATAAGTTTCCTGTAAAAACCGCTGTACCGTAGGTCTTTTACAAGATGCGGAGGTATCAATGGCAATGACCAGCTCCTCCAGCTTCTTTGCCTCTGTATATTCCAAAGGCTCTAAAAAAGGGAGATTTCCATAATGAGAAAGCCCGTACAAGTAGGGAATATAATCAAAAGCTTCCATATCTAACTGTAACTCTTCTCTTTCCACTGTAAACCGTCTTAAAAATTTATTATAATTTCGCTTCCTTTCTTCCTGAAGCTCATACCACTCCTGTTTATATCCTCTCTGCGTACCTCTTTTTCCAAATCCATTTCCGCTGCCGTCCTCTCCTGATGCTTTTAAGGAAAGCGCCCAGTCAAGCAGCTTTTCTGTCTGTTCTTCTTTTACTTCTTTCCAAAGCGTGTGATTGTCCTGCTCAAAACACTTTTGCCAAAATTCTAGTTCACTTGAAGAAAATTTTTTCCTTTCCAGTCTTTCCTCTACTGCTTCTGCTGACAGCCCTTCCCCGTTTTCCCAGATTTGACTGCAAAATTCTTGGGCTGCCTTTGACATTTTCCCTGTAAGCTCCTCCTGTCCCAGCGCATCAATGGTATACTCTGTCACCATATCACAAGCCAAATGCCAAAAAGGCGAAGATTCTGTATTCTCCCTTACCTGTCTGTACAACAGATGAAACAGTGTATGAAGAAAAAAACGGTTTATTCCCTGTGCTCCCTTTTCCATATAGAGGTTCAGGAAAAGCTTCGGCTCATAGAAAAAAGTTTCTCCATCCGTCCCTGTTAAAGTATTTCTTTGAAAGCCTGTAAACACCATTTGAAAAATCCGATAAAGCCTCGGACTTTCACAGCAAAATTTTGTCAGGGCAAGCTCTTTTACCTCTTCCCATAAATATTCTTCTTTTGCTTCCATTTTAAAGCTCCCAGCTCTTTTCCTGAAATCCTCCCAAAGCTTCTTTTTCCTGCAACAAAAAAATCTGTGCTTCCTGATTGCCATATTGAACCGCTGTTTTCAAAAAAGAGTTGAGAAGATTTTCATCCGCCTCCTGTTCTTTAATAAGCTCTGTCAGCTTTTTATTTTCTTTTTTCTTAATCAGCAATTCCACTGCCGGACGAAAACGCAGCTTTAAATATTCTCCATACAGGCGCTTTCTTTTATCCTCTTTTTTCAAATCAAAATATCGCATAAGCGCAATAGACAATTTTTTATCTGCCTGTTTTGTTTCCGAAAATACCTTGTCCAGCTGACGCTCTTCCTGCTCTGTAAGCTTTTTTTCCAATAGCTCCCAGATTTTTTTGTTGATTGCATTGTTCTTTTCTATATCTTCCTGATAAGAAAGAGATGTTGTATCCGGCGTATGCTCTCCGCACACATCCGCTCCCAATACAAAGCATTGCGAAAATAATTCGTGCAGCCACTCTTTTATTTCCTCAAAACTTACATCTCCCTGATCCCAGTTGGTTCTGGCCGCCTCTAAAGATAAAATATCTTTATCAAGAGACAAATACACCGGAACGTCTTGATTTCTCTCTAAAAATTCATGCCATTGGGATTTTTCCTGCTTCATATCCTCCCTGCTAATAGGAGTAACCTTTTCTAAAATTTCCTTTTCACATTCCAAAAAAGCGGTTCTCGGCGGTCCGATTACGCAGACTTCTTTTATATATTTATTGGAAAGAATACACTCCCGCACCCAGCTTCCGCAGGAAAGCAGTCCCCAAAAGGAAGCTTCCTGCATATCTGTATGGTTATCAAATACCACAAGCAAAAACGGTCTGTCTATCTTTTCCGTCCAAAATTTACTTAAATAATGATAATTGCCGGAGTCCAGAAAATGAATACCTGAAAAATCAAGATTTTTTATCCGTTCTTTAATTTCCTCCTCTGCTTCCTCTGTACAATAGCAGTTGACTCCTGTCATCTTTGTAAAATCCATCCATGCGGCATCTTTTCCTTCATAAAAGTTTTCCTCTTTATAGACACCGGAAAAATCCATAATTACTGTCTTTGCGTTCATAAGCACCTCTTTATCCTGTCTCTGTATTTCTACTTTCATTCTAACACGTTTCTAATTTTTTTCAACGTTTCCATATCTTTTCACTACCTGTTCGAAACACCATGGAAAATCAATTTTCTTCTTTCCCTCTGCTGTCAAAATATCCTCCGTATACCAGACTTCTCCGTCTACTTTGTAACGCAGTTCTCCTATTTTTTCTCCCTTTTTCACCGGAGCCGTCAGTTTCTTTTTCCCGTGATAACTGACTTCTATTTCCTCGCCTTCTTTCAGCAGGATTTTTTTCTCCTCTCCCTTTTCTCTGACAAGGGAAATTTTAGAATTTTTATCCAACTCTTTATTTCTGGCATTCTTTACAGGAATTTCTTTGGGACATTTTGAAAATTCTATTTCATCAAAGGAATGAAGGGAATACTCATTTAAACCATATTCCATCAATTTTCTGGTATCTGACCACTTATATCCTTTATTATTGGGCCAGCCACAGCCCAAAAGGGCTACAATTAGGGTTTTCCCGTCTCTTTGCAGCGCTCCCACATAGCAATACCCCGCCTGTGCCGTAAATCCTGTTTTTCCGCTGATTGCCCCTTCCATCATAGACAAAAAAGCGTTGTGATTTTGGCAGCTAAACTCCCGCTTTCCGTCTGCATCGGAAAAGCGGTAAGATGGTGTCTGGGTAATTTTCAAAAACTCTTCCCTTGCAGGGGATAAACAAACACAGTACCGCATAATCTGCGCTAAATTTTCGGCAGTTGTTTCATGAACCTTTTCTTCTCCCTCTCGTTCTTCCTTTGCATCCAGCCCATTGGGAGTAATAAACCAAGTGTCTTCACAGCCGATTTCCCTTGCTTTTTCATTCATCTTTTCTGCAAAGCCTTCTACGCTTCCTCCCACATGCTCTGCCAAAATTACTGCGGAGTCATTATGGCTTTCCAGCATCAGAGAATACAACAAATCCTTCACATAAAACTTCTCTCCCACCGAAGCTCCTAAATGTACCTTTGGCATCCTCGCCGCTTTCTCTGAAGCTTCTGCAATCTCCTCCAAACAGCCGCTTTCTAAAGTTAAAATGCAGGTCATAATCTTTGTGGTGCTCGCCATAGGACGTTTTTCCTCTCCGTTTTTCTCATACAGCACACGTCCTGACTCTCCGTCAATCAAAGCCGCAGAAAGCGCATATAAATTCTCCGGCTCGTCCCCCTTTCCTGCTACTAAAACGGGAAATGCAGACATACTTATGTAAAAAGCAAGAAAAAGAGACAAGATTTTTTTCCATTTATTTTTCTTCATTCTGATTTCTCCTTTTTACAATATATGTAGATATTAAAAAAAGATACCAGAAAGGTATCTCTATAAATTAAGCTGTAATTGAATTTCTTCTTCTGCCTCTGCTTTAAAATCTTCCATTTGAACAGGGTCAATCTCCGGCAGCGCATCCAGCCCCTGCACATCAAAATTGCGGAGAAATTCCTCCGTAGTACCAAGTAAAATCGGTCTTCCCGGCGCATCCAGACGCCCTACCTCCTGCACCAGTCCATATTCCATAAGCTTTGCTATGGCATGGTCGCATTTTACACCCCTGATTTTTTCTATTTCCAGCTTTGTAACAGGCTGTTTATAAGCAATGATGGAAAGAGTTTCCAGCATAACATCGGAAAGCACAGCCTTTTTCGGCTGCAAAGCCATCTTTACCAGATAATCATAATACTCTTCCTTTGTACACATCTGATACGCATTTTCAAGCTCGATAATTTTAATTCCACGGTCCTCTGCCTGATATTTCAGCATCATATTTCTGACAATTTTTCTTGTGGTCTCTATATCATGTCCGATGGTTTTTGCCAGTGTACTTAATTCTACCGACTCTCCCATGGCAAACAACAGCGCTTCTATTGCGCCTTCTATTTTATTCAGTTCCATTTTTTTCTCTCTCCAAACAGGATTTAATCTCTATCTCTGCAAAAATATGCTCCTGATAAATGGAAATCTTTCCCATTTTCATCAACTCCAGAATTGCCAGAAACGATACGATAATCTGTACTTTACTTGCCTGTCCTTCCAACAAATCACGAAAATTAAATCTGGAATGTGTTCTGGCATATTCTTCGATTTCTTCCATTTTCTCAGGCAGACTTACTTCTTCTTTCTCAATTTTACCGAATTTGCTTCGGATTGGGTCAACCTTATCCTCCTGACGGCGGATGACACTCTGAAAAATTTCATTGAGTTTTTCCAAGGTAAGTCCGTCCAATAACTGACCGGTATCTACCGGCTCACGGTAAGACAGCACTTCTTTTGGGATAGTAGGAAGCTTGTATACCTTTTTTGATGCGGCTGCCATACGGTCTCGAAGCTCATAAGACATATATTTATACATCTTATATTCCAACAGCTGGCGCACCAATTCTTCTCTGGGGTCTTCTTCCTCCCCTTCCTCATTCACTTCTCTTGGCAGAAGCATTCTGCATTTAATGGAAATCAAGGTCGCAGCCATAACCATAAACTCACTCATAATGTTTAAATCTTCTCTCTCCATTGCACGAATGTAGTCCATGTACTGCTCTGTAATCTCTACAATGGGAATATCATAAATATTTACTTTATTTTTCTCAATCAGATGCAGGAGCAAATCCAACGGACCTTCAAACACCTGAAGCTTTACGGGAATTCCCATGTCTTCTACCTCTTTCTGCCTTTCTTTCCTCAGTCATTCTACACTATTTTCACAAAAAAGTCTACTTTTCAGAATTTTTCTTGGGACTGCACTCTACCATAATCAGCTCTCTGGGATTGAAAATACGCAGGGGAATGGTATGCTCTCCCAAGCCTCCGCTGACTATCAGATGTCTGTCTCCTTCTTGAAAATGTCCCTTACAATACTTGGGAAAAATCCGAAAATCAGGGCTGATAACACCGCCTAAAAACGGAAGCTGTACCATTCCTCCATGATAATGCCCTGAAAAAGTCACATCACTGCCCCATTCCAGATAGCTGTCTCCATACTTTGGGGTATGCGCCAGAAGTACCTGAAACTGATTTTTGGATGTTTTTCCTAAAAGCACTTCGATTTCCTCACTTTTCAGAAAATCTTTGCCTCCTTTTTTATAATATTGATAAGGAGGCAAAAGACCGGAAATTAAAATTTTCTCTCCTCCCACTTCCAACTCTCTTGTCTCATTTTCCAGAAATACGACACCCAATTCTCGTACTTCCTTTTCAAATTCCAGATAGCCCTCTCCATAAACCTCCGGTTTCCTTTTCATTCTCTGTTCATGATTGCCCAAAGCATAATAAACAGGAGCTATATGCACAGCTTCCTTTAAAAAAGCATAGGGTATCTGAAACGATGCCTTCTCTTTTCCCAGAACCAAATCACCGGCAATCAATATTGCATCCGGCGCCTGCTTCCTTAATTCTCCCAGAAGATTTTCATTCCCCTTCCCCAGCTCTACATTATGCAAATCACTGAGCACTGCCAAACGGATACTCTGTATTTTTAATTTATCTGACTGTATTTTATAAAAAGTTGTTTTAAATGTTTTCAATGTTCCTCACCCGATATTTTCTCTGTAACTCGGCTTATTATAGTATAAACCATAAGCACTTTCAACCTATTTTCTTTAAAAAGCTCTCCCACACCTTCTTTACACAGTCACTGTACTGTGCCTGTTTTGTTCCTTTGGTGCAGAGGATTTTCACACTTCCGATTTCTTTTCCGTCCAGATAATAATTGACAGTTCCTACGGTATCTCCTTTTTTCACCGGAGCTTTTAAGTCCTTTTTCAGCTTTATTTTCTTTTCTATATTTTCAAAAGAAGCGCCCTCTGTATCTAAATAGCGAAATTCTTTTTCGTAAGCACATGGGACTTTTTCCAAAACGCCACCCTCCACCGGAATTTGAGGAAGCTTTTCCTTTTGCTCATCTACATACAGCTTACAACTTCCAAAGCCTAAATTCAGCATGGCTGCCGCATCTTTAAAGCGAACCTTATAATCCGGCGCAGTCATCACCACACTGATTAAAGTAATTCCCTCTCTCTGTGCTACCGCCGATACACAATATTTTGCCACGCTGGTACTTCCTGTCTTTAAGCCAACACACCCGTCATAGCTTCGAATAAGCTTATTGGTATTGGTAAGACCAAACTCACTGTTGCCTTTTTGCGTTACATGAGTGATATTTTCCATCCACACAGAAGAATATTCCAAAATTTTCGGATAACGGGTAATCAGCTCTCTGGACATAATTGCCACATCATGAGCGCTGGTATAATGATTATCCGACTCTGTAAGGCCACAGCAGTCTTCAAAATTCGTATTCTCCATACCCAGCCCTTTTGCCCTTTCGTTCATTCGCTTTACAAATTCTGTCTCACTTCCTGCAATGTGCTCTGCCATAGCCGCACTGGCATCATTACCGGAAGCAATGACAATACATTTTATCAGCGTTTCGACTGTCTGCTTTTCTCCTTCTTCCAAAAACACCTGCGAACCGCCCATGGATTTGGCATAGGCGCTGGTTACTACCTCGTCTTCCATATGTAGGTTTCCCTTTTCCAGCTCGTCAAAAATTAAAATCAAGGTCATGATTTTTGTAATACTGGCAGGCTTCACTCTGGTATCCATATCCTTTTCATAGATAATCTTCCCCGTGGACGCCTCCATCAGCACCCCATGAGGAGCTGTAATCAACTCCTCATTTTCTGCTTTTACCGTAAGGGGCGTCAGAAACAAAGAACAAAAAAGCAGAATACCTACAACGATTTTTGCTGTTGCTCTGTAAATCATACACAAGCTCCCAAAATTCCTCTTATAGCATTGTAAGCAGGAAAAAAGGAAAATATGACAAAAAGGAACTGCCTAATGCGACAGTTCCTTTTCTTTAAATATATTTCTGTATTTTTTCTTTTACAGCTGAAATGCTATCCTTTTTTTGAAGATACATATTCCAAAGAAAATCAATTCCCAATAAAAACATCAAAATACCTGCCAGCCATTTTCCCGTATGAACAGAATATCTGCTCACAATAAACTCCACTCCTTTATGAAGGAACAGAAACAAACCTACGGTATAAAAGCCCCATGCAATGGTACTTTCCAAACAGAGAATACCTTTATAATTAAAGGGTTTATTGGAATAATCCCACCATACCTCTCCGAAGACCTTCATCATCAGTTTTGCAGTCAGGTATTCAAAAGCTGTGGGAACGAGACATCCGAAAAGATACAATAGATATATATTGTCACAAACAGGTCTTAACAAAAAATATACAATCAATGCGCCAAAGCCGTAAATCGGACAGAAAGGTCCTCTTACAAAGCCTCTGTTTGTCAGTTTCCTGTTACAAATCGACATATAGACAGACTCCACCAGCCAACCCAGCATACTATAAATCAAAAACCACTGAATAATATAATACAGTTCAATTCCGAAAAAATTCCTTGTCCACATAAAAACTCCTCCTCTCCTGTATTTTTACTCTAAAGCATAGGAGCAAACAAGCGCAGAATACTCTGTAAGCCTCTGCGAAATACATTCTGTTCTTTACATGTGTTTAAGCTGACTTCCCTGCTGTTTCGAAAGGTATTCAGCATATCTTCTTTTACCTGCCCCACTGCCTGACACTGATACATCCATGCAGCACATTCAAAATGCAGATACAGACTGCGATAATCCAGATTTATCGTACCGACCACCGCAATTTCATCATCACAGACAAAGCTTTTCGCATGAATAAAGCCCGGCGTATATTCATAAATTCTCACTCCTGCCTCCAAAAGCTGTCGGTAATAAGAGCGGGTTAATAAAAACACCAGCTTTTTGTCCGGTATTCCCGGCGTAATAATCCGTACATCAATTCCCTTTTTCGATGCCAAACAAAGAGCAGTCATCATTTCATTGTCAATAATCAAATACGGCGTTGTAATATAAATATATTTTTTTGCCTGATTGATTACATTCAAATAGACATTTTCCCCTACAACCTCTCCATCCAGAGGAGAGTCTCCGTAAGGCTGTACAAAACCGTCATTTTCAAATTCCTCCGGATGATACACATAAGGTCCGTAAGCAGGCAAATGAGTTTTTGTTCTGGTAATCACAGACCACATCTGCAAAAACATCACCGTTAAATTCCATACACCTTCTCCACAAAGGCGCACACCCGTATCCTTCCAATGACCGAAGCGCATCTGCTGGTTAATATATTCATCTGCCAGATTGATGCCTCCCGTATAACCCGTGTGACCGTCAATCACCAGTATTTTTCGATGATCTCGGTTGTTTAACACAATGTTTAAAATCGGTCTTATGGGATTAAAGGCAGCGCATTTAATTCCTTTCGCCTGAAGCTTCTTATAATAACGATACGGAAGTGTTGTCACACAGCCCATATCATCATAAATCAGCCTTACATCTACACCCTGCTTTACTTTTTCTTCAAGGATTTTCAAAATTTCATCCCACATTTTCCCTTCGTGTATAATAAAATACTCCAGAAAAATAAAATGCTCCGCTTTCTTCAAATCCTCCAGCATATCTATAAACATCTCATCGCCTACCGGATAATACTTGGTAGTAGTGTTTCTATGAACCGGAAATCCGGCAAAATCTCTGATATACGCTGACTGGTTAGAAGCGCTCAGGCTTGCTTTAGCCAAAGCCTTTCTCGTTCCTGTACTCTCTTTAAAGTAGTTCTCAATCTCTTTTACTACTTCTTTTGACTCCTGTGTCATTTTCTTTGCAACACGGGATTGTCCGAAAAGAAGATAAATAATTACACCGAAAACAGGAACTGCCAATATCAGGATCGTCCACGCCAGCTTATAGGAGGGATTAATATCTTTATTTACAATCCACAATACCATAAGAAGACTCAGCAGACTAATCAAATTCATAATATGGCCGGAAAATGCTCCCAGCCCCCAAAGCATTGCAAAAATCCAGATTAACTGCAAAAGAACCGCTACTACTGTAACAAAAATCCGATTGGATATTAAATCGATAATCTTTTTCATAAAATTCCTTTTTCCCGTCTGTAATATGGTAAAAAAGCCTCTGGTGATTGTCCAGAGGCTTTTAACTGCACATTAATTATATTTACGTTTTCTAGCTGCTTCAGATTTTTTCTTACGACGAACACTTGGTTTTTCGTAATGCTCTCTTTTACGGATTTCCTGCTGAATACCTGCTTTTGCACAGCTACGCTTGAAACGACGTAAAGCGCTATCTAAAGTCTCGTTTTCTTTTACGATTACATTTGACATAAGCTCACACCTAACCTCCCTCCAGCTGTAAATTGTGCATAATACAACTGTCTGGGTATTTTTATTGCACAACTGATATTATATCAGATTTTTACAGTTCGTCAACTGTTTTAAATCATTTTTCTTAAAAAGTTTCATTATTTTATCTGGTCTGCCAAAATATTTGCTGCGGCTTCCAATGCTTCCGGCACTTTATCTGGGTTTTTACCCCCTGCCTGTGCCATATTCGGACGTCCGCCGCCGCCACCGCCTACGATAGCAGCCATTCCCTTAATCAGGTTTCCTGCGTGTGCCCCTGCTTTCTGTGCCTGTTCTGTTACCATAGCAAGAAGACTTACTTTACCACCTGCAACACTTGCAAGAACAACCACACCTTCACCCAGCTTTTCTTTCAACTGATCTCCTAAATCACGAAGACCATTCATATCTACATCTGTAAGAGACACTGCTAAAAGCTTCACGCCTTTTACATCCTGCACTTGATTTAATACATCTCCTACTGCTTCCTGTGCCATTTTTGCTTTCAGAGACTCATTTTCGCTGTGAAGTGCTTTTACTTCTGCCTGAAGATGTGCAATCTTTTCTTCGATTTCTGCCGGAGAAGTCTTTAACATAGCTGCAATTTCAGCCTGTTTCTTCTCGATTTCTTTATAATAAGCAAACACTCCATCCCCTGTCAGAGCTTCAATACGGCGTACACCTGCTGCAATACCGCTTTCAGAAATAATTTTGAAAGTAGTAATTACATTTGTATTGGAAACATGAGTACCTCCACAAAGTTCTTTAGAGAAATCACCCATAGAAACTACACGAACTTCTTCTCCATATTTTTCTCCAAATAAAGCCATTGCTCCGGCTTTTTTTGCTTCGTCTACACTCATAACTTCTGTCACTACAGGAAGTGCAGCCTGAATTTCTTTATTTACAATTTCTTCCACTGCTGCTAATTCTTCTGCTGTCATGGACTGGAAGTGTGCAAAGTCAAAACGCAGTCTGTCCGGTGTTACCAAAGAGCCTTTCTGTTCTACATGAGAACCTAATACTGTCTTTAATGCTTTCTGTAAAAGATGCGTTGCACTGTGGTTCTTACAGGAATTCATTCTGTATTTTTCACAAACCTGTAAAGTTACCACATCGCCTGTTTTCAGCATACCTTTTGTGAGAACACCTACATGACCTACTTTTCCGCCTCTTAAATTAATGGTATCTTCTACCTTAAATTCTGCATCTCCCAGAGTAATCACACCTTTATCGCCCTGCTGTCCGCCCATAGTAGCGTAAAATGGTGTCTGCTCTACAAAAACAGTACCTCTCTGGTCTTCTGTGAGAGCTTCTGTAATTTCATCCTCTGTTGTGAGAACTGTGATTTTAGAAGTACAGGTTAAAGAGTCATAGCCCACAAATTCTGTTGTAACATTTACATCAATTTCATCATATACCGTTGCATCTGCACCCATATAGTTGGTTGTGCTTCTTGCAATACGGGCTTTTTCTCTCTGCTCATCCATCGCAGCTTTAAAGCCTGCTTCATCAATGGTACAGCCTTTTTCTTCTAAAATTTCCTTTGTCAGGTCAAGAGGAAATCCATAAGTATCATAAAGCTTAAACGCAGCTTCTCCGGAAAGCTCTGTTTTTCCTTCTGCTTTCATGGCAGCTTCCATTTCAGACAAAATATTTAATCCCTGGTCAATGGTTTTGTTAAACTGCTCTTCTTCTTTTGTCAGAACCTGGAAAATAAAATCTTTCTTTTCTTCCAGCTCCGGATATCCGTCTTTAGAGCCTTCAATTACAACAGCGCTTAACTCTGCTAAGAATTTGCCTTCAATACCCAGAAGACGTCCGTGACGTGCCGCACGTCTGATTAAACGGCGAAGCACATAGCCTCTGCCTTCATTGGTAGGCATAATACCATCAGAAATCATAAAAGTTGCAGAACGGATATGGTCTGTAATCAGACGAATAGAAACGTCCTTTGCCGCATCTTTTTTATACTCTGTGTGTGCCAGCTCACATACTTTTGTTCGAAGAGCACATAAAGTATCAACGTCAAAGATGGAGTCAACATCCTGTACAACAGATGCCAGACGCTCTAATCCCATACCGGTATCGATGTTCTTCTGAACTAATTCGGTATAATTTCCCTCTCCGTCACTTTCAAACTGTGTAAATACATTGTTCCAGATTTCCATATATCGGTCACATTCACAGCCCACGGTACAGTCCGGACTGCCGCAGCCGTATTTTTCACCTCTGTCATAATAAATTTCAGAACATGGTCCGCATGGTCCTGCACCATGTTCCCAGAAGTTATCCGCTTTACCGAAACGGAAGATACGCTCTGCCGGAATTCCCATTTCTTTATTCCAGATTTCAAAAGCTTCCTCATCTTCTTCATAAATAGACGGGTAAAGACGCTGTGGATCCAGTCCTACTACTTCTGTAAGAAATTCCCATGACCACGCAATGGCTTCACGCTTAAAATAATCTCCAAAAGAGAAGTTACCAAGCATTTCAAAGAAAGTACCGTGGCGTGCTGTCTTTCCTACATTTTCAATATCTCCTGTACGAATACATTTCTGACAGGTTGTCACTCTGCGTCTTGGCGGAATTTCCGCACCTGTAAAATATGGCTTTAAAGGAGCCATTCCTGAGTTAATTAAAAGCAGGCTCTTATCATTTCTAGGAACCAGCGAAAAGCTTTTCATAGCTAAATGTTCTTTACTTTCAAAGAACTCTAAAAACATTTTTCTAAGTTCGTTTACTCCGTATTTTTGCACGTTTTTCCCTCCTAATGGTATATCTGATAAGATAATCATTGTTTTTTATGATAGCACAGTGCGAAAGGTATTTCAAGAAAAAATCACTTTGCTCTTTTTTGAGAAGTCTTTCTCTGTCTGTTTTTTGTATTTGCCGCCTCTTTCTGCCTTAACATCTGCTTTCTTTTCATACAGTCTAAATCTATCTCATAGATGGTATTCCCATCTTCCACTAATCTTGTTTTTCCTTTTTCCATAAGCAGCTCCTTTCTCTTTTATTTTATGCCTGCACGGAATTTTTGACATAGCCTCCCACAGCCCAACATATAATTTAGGGATTTCATTCTAGGAGTAATAATCTATGAATTCCCAATCATTACTGGACGAAATGGTAAATGAAGACTCTGTGCGGATTTTAAAAGCGGCAATTCCTTATCTGCCTTCAAAAGGACAGTCCTTTATCTGCATTTTTGCAAAATTTCTGGAACTGCAAAACACCTTTAAGCTTTTACATTCTTCTGAAAATGCTATGCAGATCTGCGCCAAGCCTCAGGAAAAGACCGATCCCTTGGAAATGCTCTCTGCCTGCAGTAAAGTATGCCACGGACCACTAAAGGAAAAACTGGAAAACATTACCAATACATTTTTAATGATGCAAATGCTGGATTTCGACAATCCACAAAAAGGAGGTACACCCTTTCATGAATAATTTTCATTCACAGTTCAATCAGGAAACAAAAAAAGAGGAGGCTGCACAAAAAGCAACCTCCTCATGGATGGATAATCCCAAGCTCGCGGGAATGGATATGTCAAAGCTTGCCATGCTCAATGCTCTGGCAGAACAGGGCTCTGCGAAAAAAACGCCGCAGGAGCTGCTGCCTTTTCTCATGTCTGCCGCTTCCACAAATAAATCAAAAGGTGTCCGTTTCTCCCCGCAGGAAATGGAAGCAATCATTCAGGTATTAAAAGCCGGCAAATCGCCGGAAGAAGCCGCCCGCATGGACAAAATCCTACAAATGTTCAAAATGCTGGGATAAATAATTCCAAAGCTGACGAACGGCACAGGTAACTGCTTTTTCTCTTACCTCACTCCGACTGCCCTCCAGATGATATTCCTTCACCTGTATCTCTTTGGCAGAGCCACAGCCGATAAAGACAGTTCCAACCGGTGCTTCCCAGCCACCGGAAGGACCTGCAAATCCGGTAGCCGATACCGCTATATCTGCTTTTGCCTCCAAAAGTCCTCCATGAACCATTTCTTTGGCACATTCCTTGCTGACTGCACCGTATTTTTCAAACACTTCCTCCCGTACCTTCACGGCACGCATTTTCGCTTCATTGGAATAAGTCACAAAGCCCTGCTCAAACACCTCCGAAGCTCCCGGCACGTCTACAATCCGTGCTGCAATGGCTCCTGCCGTACAGGACTCTATGGTTGTCAGTTTTAACTGATGCTTTTTCAAAAGCTCTACAACCTTTTCTTCCGGTTTCATTCTGTCACCCTCTTTTTAATCCTGCATACTTAATACATTTTTATTCTTCAGAATATAATCCACCAGTGAAATAACAGTTAGCGCTACGGCAATTACTACAAATACCGTAATTGCTCCCTGAAATACAGTATTCTGAATATTCATAATCATTAAAATAATCATAATCATCTGAGAAACTGTTTTAAATTTACCCCAGTAGCTTGCTGCAATGACAATTCCGTTGTCTGCTGCAATCAGGCGGAAGCCGCTGATAATAAATTCTCTGGCAATAATGATAATGGTAATCCATGCAGGAAGCTGTCCTGTGGAAGTAAAGCAAATCAACGCAGAACAAACAAGCAGTTTGTCAGCCAGCGGGTCCATAAATTTCCCGAAATTTGTTACAAGGTGATATTTTCTTGCCAGATAGCCATCCAGTAAATCGGTAAGGCTGGCAATTACAAAAATAGCAAGAGCAATCCATTTATCTGCACTGCCTGTAATATCATACATTAAAAACGCAACAAAAAACGGTATCATAATAATTCTTGCAATCGTTAATTTATTCGGTGTATTCATTTTCCAACTCTCCTATCAAATCATATTCCAGCGCCCCTGTTACATGAACTCTGGCAAAATCTCCTGACATCAGCTCTGTGTCTGTGTTGATAAAAATATATCCGTCTACGTTTGGAGCATCTCCATAAGTTCTTCCCACATAAGCATTTTCGTCCGCAACTTTGCCTTCAATCATTACCTCTACGCAGGTGCCGATTTTATCATTTCCCTTATCAATGGAAATCTCCTGCTGCAGCTCCATAAGTTCTGCCTGCCTATCCTGTTTTACTTCTTCTGCAATCTGATTTGGCATATTGGCAGCCGGTGTGTCTTCCTCTGCTGAATAAGTAAAGACACCCAGACGGTCAAATTCCATAGTGTCAATAAATTCCATCAATTCCTCATGGTCTTCCTCTGTTTCACCGGGAAATCCTGTGATTAACGTAGTTCGCAGTATAATATCAGGAATTTCTTTTCTCAAAAGCGTAACAATGTCAATCAGCTCCTGCTTGGTGGTTCTTCTGCCCATTTTCTTTAAAATTTTATCGCTGCAATGCTGAATAGGCAAATCCAGATAATGACAGATTTTCTTTTCTTCTTTCATGGTCTGAATAAGCTCCGGATAAATCTCTTCCGGATAGCAGTATAAAATTCGTATCCACTGAATACCCGGAATTTTGCAAAGCTCTTTTAAAAGCTTGTGAAGGCATTTTTTTCCGTAAATATCTTTTCCGTATACGGTAGTTTCCTGTGCCACTAAAATCAGCTCCCGAACTCCCTGCCCTGCCAGATATTCTGCTTGAGAAATCAGTTGTTCCATAGGAATACTGCGATAGTTTCCACGAAGCTTGGGAATAATACAGTATGTACATCTCTTATCGCAGCCCTCTGCAATTTTGAGGTATCCGTAATAGCCGCCTGTTGTCAAAACACGTTTTTTACTGATTTCTGTCAGGGCGTTAATATCTTTAAATTCCAGATAACGCTCTCCTTCAAAAACTTTATCCAATGCCTTGATAATATCTCCAAAGCTGGTCGTTCCCAGAACTGCGTCTACCTCAGGAATTTCTTTAATAATTTCTTCCTTATATCTCTGTGCAAGACAGCCTGTTACCAGCAATACTTTTAACACACCCTCTGTTTTGTAACGTGCCATTTCCAGAATACTGTTGATACTTTCTTCCTTTGCATCATGAATAAAGGCACAGGTATTCACCACAATGATTTCTGCTTCTGTTTCATCATTGGTAAGTGTATAACCATTCTCCACCAGCATACCCAGCATTTCCTCGGAGTCTGCCAGATTTTTGTCACATCCCAGAGAAATAAACAATACTTTTCTCATGTATCCTCCTTAACTGCAACACGAGGCTGTTGCATTAAGTGCAATTTCCGTTTAATGCGACAGCCTCATTTTTTATTAGATTTCGTTTTCTTCTGTTGTTTCTTCTTCCACTTCTGCTTCTTCCGGCAAAATGTGAACCTTTCCCTTGTAGATTTCTTCTACTGCTGTGGAAAGCGGTTTTTTACCTGAGCTTGGAACCATAGCCTCTTTTCCTGCAATTAACTGTCTCGCTCTTTTACTTGTAGCAAGCACAACAGAATAGCGGCTGGTTACTAATGGTTCGTCATCAATTTCGGCTCCTTCGTTAATAACCTCCATAAGTTCTGTGTAAGATGGATGTATCATAATTATTCTCCTTTCTTGAATACAGCAATTTCTTCTGTGATTTCTTTTATAAATTCCTGACGATTTTTGACTGCATCATGCTGACTCTGGATAATACTGTGCATATTATCAACACACTCCTCAATCACATCGTTAATCAATATATAATCATACTCAGACATTCCCTTTGCTTCTTCTGAGGCTCTGCTGAGTCTTGATTCGATAACGTCCATGCTTTCTGTTCCCCGATTAACCAGACGATGTTTTAATTCTTCTGCATTTGGCGGAGTTACAAAAAGCAGCAGGGTATTCGGCATTTTTTTCTTGACCTTTAATGCTCCCTGTATTTCGATTTCCAAAATTACGTCTTTCCCCATGTTTAACTGTTTTTCAACGTAAGCCTTAGGTGTTCCGTAATAATTATCAACATACTGTGCATATTCAATCAGCGCATCTTCTAAAATCAGTTCCTCAAATTCTTTCTTTGTATGGAAAAAATATTCCCTGCCATGTTCTTCTCCCGGTCTTGGATCTCTCGTTGTAGCAGAAACAGATAATGCATAATTATCATATTTTTCCATCAGACGTTTCATCAATGTTCCCTTTCCGGCGCCTGAAAAGCCGGATACTACTACTAAAATTCCTCTATCAGCCATCGTATTCCCCTTTTGCTTCATTCTCTGAAAAAATTCCAAACCTCTTTGCTATCGTCTCGGGCTGCAAAGCAGACAACACCAGCATTTCTCCATCTGTAATGAGAACTGCCTTTGTCTTTCTTCCCTGTGTTGCGTCGATTGCCCTTCCGGACTCCTTCGCCGCCTGCACCAGACGCTTAATAGGCGCTGCATCGGGACTTACCACTGCAACCACCTTATCCATGTTTACCACATTTCCAAATCCTATGTTCAACAGCTTTGCCATAAGCACATCCTGCCTTTATTCAATATTTTGAATTTGTTCACGAATTTTCTCAATTTCTGTTTTCAAATCAATGGCAAGATTGGATGTTTCCAAATCGTTTGCCTTGGACAAAATGGTATTTGCCTCCCGGTTCATCTCCTGTGCAATAAAGTCCAGCTTTCTTCCAATTCCTTCCTTTTCGTCAAGCACAGACATGGTATGCTTAATATGACTTTTCAGACGAACGGTTTCTTCATCAGTACAAATCTTATCTGCATACAGAATAACTTCTGCTGCAATACGGCTTTCTTCAATCTGTGTATCCGCTAAAAGCTCTTTTACCTTCGTTTCCAGCTTTTCTCTGTATTCCTGTATAATAACAGGAGAACGTTTTTCAACCAGCTCTACCTTTTCTTCCATATTTTTAAGCTTTTCAAGAATATCTCGCTTTAGCTCTGTTCCTTCTTTTGTTCTGGCTTCTACGAACTGAACGGCTGCTCTTCTGATTACCCCTTCCAGTGCGCTCCACATTTCATCTTCATCCTCTGTCTGTTCTTCCATAGTCAGAACTTCCGGATAACGGGAAATCAGCGCTGCGTTTATCTCCCCTTCCAGATGAAAATCCCTGCTCATCTCCTGAAGATATCCCAGATACTGCTGTGCAAGCTCACGGTTGTACTTTACGGATACCCTGCTTTGTGTGTAATCCTCACAGGTGATAAATACATCAACCTTTCCTCTCTGGATATACTCTTTTAACAAAGAGCGAATAGAAGCTTCAAAAACGCTGAATTTCTTTGGCATTCTCATATTGATATCCAGATAACGGTGATTGACGGATTTCATCTCCACCGTAATCTTCTTTTCTTCGTCTATTAGCTCGGCTCTGCCAAAGCCAGTCATGCTTTTAATCATTTTTGAACTCTTTCTTATGTTTTTGATTTGCCGTAAGGCATAAACATACATGGTCATTATAAGCCAATAACGACTTCCCCGTCAAATATTTTTTTGCCTCTGAAGAAATTTTATGCTAAAATGAAATATACTTGACGAGTTTTTCTTTAAAGGAGATAGAAATTATGGCATTTGACGGAATTACTATTGCGAATATTGTAAAAGAATTAAACGAAACCATTGTAGGAGGGAAAATCAATAAAATTGCCCAGCCGGAAGCAGATGAGCTGTTATTAACCATAAAGAACAACAAAACACAATACCGCCTTCTGATTTCTGCCAGCGCCTCTCTCCCTCTGATTTATTTTACAGATAAAAACAAAGTCAGTCCTTTGACTGCGCCGAACTTCTGTATGCTTTTAAGAAAGCATATCGGCAACGGAAAAATCACTGCTGTAACACAGCCGGATATGGAACGTGTCATTGAAATGCAGATTGAACACTTAAACGAATTGGGAGATTTATGCTTCAAAACTCTTGTCATTGAAATCATGGGGAAACACAGCAACATTATTTTTCTCAATGAAAACAGAATGATTTTAGACAGTATTAAACATATTTCCTGTAACGTCAGCTCTGTACGTGAGGTTCTTCCGGGCAGAGATTATTTCCTCCCTCAGACACAGGAAAAACAAAATCCTCTGACTGTTACACAGGAATTTTTCTTTGAAACTATCTGTACAAAACCTGTTTCCATTGCCAAGGGGCTGTATACCTCCTTAACCGGCATCAGCCCATGTATTGCAGAAGAAATCTGCTATCGTGCCTCTTTAGACGGCGGAGACGCCATGCAGTCCCTTTCAGAGCCTGCCAAAGAGCACCTGTTTCACACCTTCTCCAGAGTGATGGAAGACGTACAGGAAGGACATTTTCTTCCTAACATTGTCTATAATGAAGAGGACGAGCCCTTAGAATATGCTTCCATTCCTCTCACCAAATACGGCGCTGCTCCTGTCAGAGAATTTTCTTCCATTTCTGAAGTCTTAGAAGCTTATTACGCACAGAAAGACAAGGTTACCCGCATCCGCCAAAAATCTTCTGATTTACGCCGCATCGTGCAGACTGCTCTTGAGCGAAACAGAAAAAAACTGGATTTACAGGAAAAACAGATGCGTGACACTCAGAAAATGGATAAGTACAAGGTTTACGGAGAGTTGATTAACACTTACGGCTACAATTTAGAACCCGGCTGTAAATCCTTTTCAGCCTTAAACTACTATACCAATGAGGAAATCACCATTCCCTTAGACAGCACCATGACGCCGCAGGAAAATGCAAAGAAATACTTTGACAAATACAATAAATTAAAGCGAACTGCTCAGGCCTTGGAGGAACAAATCGAAGATACCAGAAACGAAATCCTTCACTTAGAGTCTGTCAGCACTGCCCTTGACATCGCTCTCGGAGAAAGTGATTTATCACAGATTAAGGAAGAGCTGACAGAGTGCGGCTATCTGAAAAAGCACTATTCCAAAAAGAAAAAAGCACTGGGAAAATCAAAGCCACTCCACTACATTTCCAGTGACGGCTATCACATTTATGTAGGGAAAAACAACTACCAGAATGAGGAACTGACCTTTAAATTTGCCACAGGAAATGACTGGTGGTTTCATGCAAAAAAAATGGCAGGTTCTCACGTCATTGTAAAAAGCAACAACGAGGAACTGCCTGACTCTACCTTTGAAGAAGCAGGAAGGCTGGCAGCTTACTACTCCAGCGGACGTACCGCTCCTAAGGTGGAAATTGACTATATTCAGAAAAAACATGTAAAAAAACCAAATGGCTCCAAACCCGGTTTTGTGGTATATTACACCAACTATTCTCTTATGATAGAACCGGATATTTCAGGGCTTACTTTGGTAGAAGATTAAATACAATATAGAAAAGCTGTTGCAGGAAAAGCAGCCGAAACATTCTCGGTGCAATCTCCATGCCACAGCTTTTCTATTATTTTTCATATACCTCATAGGCAACATATTCTCTTAAAAAATGATAACCCAACTTCTCTGCCAATGCTCTGGAGGCTAAATTATGGGCATCCCATCCGGGATAAATCTCCTGCTCTAAACAAGCTAAAATAAGCGCTGCACTACATCCATAAGCCAGTCCCATTCTTCGATATTGGATTTTTGTATCCACTTCAATTTCAATTCCCTTGTCATATCTGGCATAAGTAGATGCTCCTGCCAAAATCTCTTCGTTCTTCACAGCAACAACACCTATCCCCAGTTTTGCAAAAGTGTCAAAATCTGCAAATTGCCCTGTTAAATCGTAACTCCATTCCTCTTTCCTACATTCATAGAAAAGTTTTTCATCAATAAAAGATAGCTGTATTTCTTTTTTTAATACACTTTCTATCGCCTGTTGTAATTGCTCTTTTTGAAAAATATCATGCTCTTTTTTCATGGCATATCGAGTAATTTTCTTTATTCTTCCCTCATAACATTTTCCCAAAATTTCTTCCCATTCTTTACCAGAAGGAACGAAAATCCGATAATCTTTTTTTGCACTTGGAGGCCAAAAAAGTGCAAAATCTTCGGAAGGCTCTCCGTCAAAATAAGTAAAATCGCCCAACACTGCCATTGCCGAATGAGGATTTTCACTGTTGTCATAATAGATATTCCCCATTGTCCCCTGTTTACAGCACCACACAAGAGCATCCTGACTGTTCTTAAAAAACTCTTTCATTTTCTCCTCCAATGTTCCCTTCTGTCTTTCTGCAAATTGCAAGTCCTACTAAAAGAAGAACAGGAAATACAACACTTGCCAATATTCCCAATTTCAGATTATCTCCTGCTAAATCTGACACAAACCCTACTAAAGTAGGCCCTGCAGAGCATCCAAAATCTCCTCCTAATGCCAGCAAGGCAAATAAGGCTGTTCCTGCTTTTGGCAAAGCTGCCGCAGCCTTGCTAAAGGTTCCCGGCCACATAATACCCACGGAAAAGCCACTGACTGCACAGGCAAATAAGCTTAAAATCGGATTGGGAAAAAGAGAAATTCCTAAATAAGAAATTATGCAAAATATACAGCTTCCTTTCATAAAATAATCCAAGCGGATTTTTTCGCCGTATTTTCCATAAAACATTCTGGACAATCCCATACAAAGGGCAAATGCCATAGGTCCTGCTAAATCTCCTGCTGCCTTAGAAATTCCCAGTCCTTTTTCCGCAAAGGTGGAAACCCACTGACTTACTGCCTGTTCACTGGCTCCTGCACACACCATCATAACCAACAAAATCCAAAACAATTTCATACGAAACAATTCTTTAATACTAAGTCCTTCTTCTCCTTCTTCCAGCAAAGATACCATGGGAACTTTCGTAAATACAAGCGCATTTACAACAGGAACAACTGCCCATAAAAGCGCCATAATTTTCCAATTCCCAATACCTGCTACGGAGAAGAAAATGGTTGAAATCAAAACAACACCGACCTGTCCCCAACAGTAAAAAGAATGAAGCATACTCATTGCTTTCTCCTTATTGTCGGAAGGGCACGCTTCTACCACCGGACTTACCAGCACTTCTAATAAGCCTCCGCCCACTGCATAAATCATAACAGAAATCAAAATTCCCGCAAAAGCAGAAGGCAGTATCTCAGGTAAAAATGTCAGGGAAATCAAACCGCAGGCAGATAAAATATGTGCTAAAATCATACAAAAACGATAACCTAATTTATCTACAAATCCAATGGCTGCCATATCCACCAAAAGCTGCACGCCAAAGTTAAAGGTAATCAGCATAGTGATTTGGGAAAGAGGCAAATGATACTGTCTTTGAAAAGTTAAAAATAATAACGGCACAAAATTAACAATGATTGCCTGTACAATATATCCCACAAAACACGCGGTCATTGTCTTATTATATTGATTTTTCATATTCCCGTTTCCATTCCATACAGTATTCTTTTTCTCCTGTATTTTCATCTATGCCTTCCCTCTCAAGTCTGAAATTTTCTCTCTTGTAAAAGCAGACTGCTCTGTTATTTTTCTCATATACATGTAAGTATAAATGACTTTTTAAGGTCTTTGCATAATCTAATAACGCTTTTCCAATCCCTTTTGAACGAGCATAACTCTTTACAAAAATCCCTTCTATGTAATCCTCATTTATTCCAATAAATCCTGCGATTTCTTTTCTTTCTTCGTCTTTATATACGTAGACTTCTGCCTTTGGCAGCATTTCTTTTACAAATGGAAGATTTTCCGTCCAGTAGGAATCCGGAACAAAATCGTGCGCTTGAAGATTTGCAGAAAGCCAAATTTCACTAATCTCATTCATATCTTTCTCTGATAATTTTCTAATCATAAGTCCTCCTTTTCTCAGCAGTAAAGATATATCATAAAATTTTATCTTTTTCAACCAAAGTTGTATAATTTTTATTATTCCAGTAAATGTTTTATTAAAACCTCTCGATTGTTTATAAACATTTCCGTTATAGCATAACTCTCTGTATCTTCATAAGAAATTTTTTCAATCGTATTTCCATCAAAAGATAAAATTTCAGCCTCCGGCAATCCCAATAAAATAGGAGAATGTGAGGCGATCAAAAATTGAGAACCCTCCTTTGCTTTCTGTGCTATCTGCATAAATAAAGTTAGCTGACGCTGGGGTGACAACGCCGCTTCCGGTTCATCTAAAATATAAATCCCCTGCTTTTGAAACGTCTGAAAGAAACTTAAAAAGCTTTCGCCATGGGACTGGCAATGCAAACTTCTCCCTCCATAAGAAGGTCCATTAGGATTAAACGCATCATATTCTTCCGCCTTTGTCGCTACATTAAAGAAGCTTTCTGCACGAAAAAAATAACCGCTTTCCGGTTTTTTAAAGCCTTTGGAAATGTAAATTGCCTCACTTAATTCTGATACATCATGGTAAGTTTCAAATGAGTAATTCTTTGTTCCACCCTCCGGATTAAATCCATAAGCCACTGCGATTGCCTCTAACAAAGTCGATTTACCACTTCCGTTTTCTCCTGCAAAAAATGTAATATTACTGTTAAATTCCAAATGTTTTAAGTTCCTCAAAACAGAAATATTTCTTAAATAAGAATGTTCCGGAATTTTATTCCAGTCTATTTCTATAGTTTGTATAAATTTATTTGGTTTCATAAGAACTTTCTATTCCTCTTATAAACATCTTTCCATGTTAACTGTTATTGCGGAAATAAATTGTCTAGAATATTTTTTTACTTCCGACTCTATGTATCTGTTTCCATCCAATTTTGATTTAATATACTGTTCACTTTTACTTATTTGTTTATCTCTTATATTTACGTCTTGAAATTTTTATTGTATTACAAGATACTACAATTTTTTCATCATCCAATCCGCCGAAGCATATTCTCCATTTGCATATTTCATATTATCAGGAAATGAACCATATTTCTTAAAACCAAGTTTTTCATATAGAGCAATGGCATTTCTATTGTCGGAAATAACTTCAAGTTCTGCTTGCTCAAATCCTAATCCTTTTGCAACTTCAAGCACATTTTCCAGCATACTTTTTCCAATACCATATCCGCAAAATTCCTGATATAAAGCAATTGCCACTTCACACCTATGAGAATATCTTTTATAGTTACCTATTGGACTCAAAGAACAATTACCAATATATTTTCCGTTTAATGTAGCAATTAGCATCAGCGATTTATTTGAAGCCAAACAATTATTTATAAATGATACCTCTTGTTCATGCGTAATGGTAATCTCATCGGGTTCTCTAATCAAATATGGCGTTTCTGCCGAAATAACTTCTAAATATCTTATCAAATCATTTGCATCGTCTGGTATTGCATTGCGTAGCACTATTGTTCTGCCTAATTTATCCCGGATTTCAATGGGCTCAATTTTCATTTTCAAATCTCCTCCTCTGTATCATTCAAACCTTTCTATATAAAGCTTATAACTGTACCAAAAAAATACCACCAAACTTAAAATTATTGTTACCAAACCCATTAGGATAAACATGATTGATGTAAATCCTCCCGAATTTGGTCTATCTACATAACACTTTTTTGAATTGTTTGGATTATAATAAACTGTCATCTTACTATTGATAGGCCACAACTGTTCAGCCAGCTTGTGTAAATTTGCAACCGGGCCTATTTTTACATACAGCCATCCCTTTTCATCTTCATAAATTCCTGAAGATATAGGAGCTGGCAAGCCGGATATCCGTTTAATCTTTACACCACGAAATTTTTTCCTTGTCTTGTAGCAAGTAGAATTCACAAAATATTCTACAATTGGATACATTCTTCCTTCGCCTGAAAATCCATGTTGTACAACAATTCCTTCTGTGTGTTTCGTACATAATTTATTTTGCTTTTTTGTAACAATATTAATGATAACTCCAGACAAGGCTAATATTGCACCAACTCCCCCGACCGTTACTAATTCTAACCATGCAATTTGTAATTCAGACATAACCTTTTCCCTCGTAAATTCAAAATCTATCGTTCTAATTTAATAAGATATTCTGTTGTATCTTCTTCAAATTTTCTATATTTTGTGATATGAAATCCATACTTTTGATAAAATGAGATAGCTTTCGTATTCTTTTCTAAAGCCCACAAATAATTCACTTTATAGTTCTCTATCGCAAAAGTAATTAACGCTTTCCCAATTAAATTATTCTGAAAAAATGGATCAACATACAATTTGTATATTTCAGTACCATGTATTTCGATAAATCCTTTCACAATTCCATCATCATAGACATAAACGTTGTCTATGATTTCTTTATTTTGCTTCCAATAATCAACAAGCGAAACAACTTGCAGTTCGCCGAAAGAATAATGTTCATCTTTAAATATAGGAAAATAATTTATTCGATTATTGAATATAAATATTTCTGCAATTCTTGATAAATCATTTACGGTTGATTTTCTAATATTCATTCTATCACTTTCCCCCTATAAGCTTTCACCTATTTTTTTATATAAAGTATCATATTGCCATAATATACACTTGACACGGGTTCCACTCATCCCATAAATTTGGAAACACTTCAAATTCTTTAAAACCAATAGCCAAATAAAACCTGTTTGTCTTATCATAGGCTTCATATTTTCCCGTTTGAACTGTTTTAACCTGAATAAAGGAATATCCCTTTTTCCGTCTCTCTCAAATATAGAAAACCAACTGGGCAATGCTTCCAGCACATTCCGTGCAATTTTCTTTTATCTCACCCCTATTACCCAAACGTCTTTGATAAATAATCTTCTATATCAGCTCTTGAGTGAAAAACATAAATGCTCTTTTCACCTTTATATCTATCAAGCAATTCATATATGATTGGCAATTCATTTTTAGGAAAATCCATAATCCATTGTTTAAATTCTTCATCAAACTGGGTCTCTATCCATGGCATATCTACACGTTGTTTGCCTATGCGTGATTTTGCTCCGGCCAGACATTCCTCTACCGGAAAATCTAATAAAAATATGGCTCACACCATTGAATACGCATTTCAAGTGTTCTTCCATAATTTCCATCTATAATCCATTTCTCCTTTAAAACAATTTCTTTTAATTTCTCATCAAATATATTTCTGTCAACAGTTGTCCTGTCAGGCTTGTGCCATAGCATATCAAGATAATACAAAGGCAAGTGCATTTTATCACTCAGCTTTCTCTCAAATGTACTTTTTCCTGCACCCGGACAACCAATTATGATTGCTTTTTGAAACATAAAAAGGTCACCTCCAAAACGACCTAAAATTTTGCTTGACTTAATGTAAGACATTCACACAATATCATATATAACGAATACTCTGTTTATCCTCAATAACATCATACTTTGTAATTATTTACACCTTTATAATCATAAAATATAACGCAGACAATATTTCTCAGCTAATCCTCAGATAGTGGCACCTCTCTCTGTCTGTAGGATTTCTTCCAATGGTTACTTTCCATTTCAGAACCATTTGCTTCATACTTTTTGTCCCCTTTCTTTTAGCTTGATTATATTATACTACGTACGTAGTTTTTGTATATTACAACTATGTACATAGTTTTATTTTTATAGTATTATATTATTATAATCGAAAAGATATCCTTTAATTTAAACACCACATCTGGAAAGAAGGTGTAAATATGGCTGATAACGAAAGTAAAAAGAAGTACGATATACAATATGCAAAAAACAAATTAAAACGTATTCCTCTTGACGTCCAGAAAGAAAAATATGATGAAATAAAAGCAGCAGCAGTAATAGCTGGGGAAAGTGTAAATCGCTACATAAAAAATGCAATCAGTCAAAGAATGGAACGTGAACAATCATAAATAAAATCACTTTATTTTTAAAAAAATCTGTACATTGAGTTTCACCCTTTAAATACAGAACTTATTCCCTCAGATCCATATTTCAGACGAAAAACAGGCAAGACTAAGAAAAGAGCACAGCTAACCATTGAAAGGAAGTGTTTACATGGCTTTACCACAAGAACAAGGTTACACTATTGAAGATATTTACGCTTTACCGGAAGGGACTAGGGCAGAATTAATTGATGGAAAGATTTATTACATGGCACCGCCCAACACAAAACATCAACGAATTTCTGGTTTCCTGCATAGTAAAATATACCAATATATTTCAAATCATAATGATACTTGCGAAACATTTACAGCTTCATTTGCAGTGTTTTTATCTGAAGACAACAAAAATTACGTTGAGCCGGATATAAGTGTTATATGTGATAAAAACAAACTCACAGACAAAGGATGTGTAGGTGCACCAGACTGGATAATAGAAATTGTGTCACCCGGCAGCAGACGAATGGACTATTTCACCAAACTTTTTAAATATCGCACTGCCGGCGTAAAAGAATATTGGCTTGTCGACTCCGATAAGAATAGAATTCTGGTATACAATTTTGAAAATGAAGATACTCAGGAATTTACTTTTTCTGACATCATAAAAGCCGGTATATATACAGATTTATCTATTGATTTTTCACAGCTTAATATTTAACTTTTATGGACTATCGGTTAATACCAATTTTTAAACTCTAAGTTTCAAAACAGTGAATACAAAAAAGAGCCAAAACCCTTATTTTACAAGGGAAAAGGCTCTTTTTATTATTATTTCATTACAATGGCATATCACTTTTCACCCATATTTTTTCATATATAGGCTACATTTTCTGTATTTTATATGCTTATAATGAGTATAATTTCACCTGTTTTATATATTTTAGTATCATTTTAGTATCAAAGGCAACTACTTCTTTTTAGACACTCACAATTTTCTAGCTCCCAGTCTTTCAAGGCTATTCTTTCCGTTGAGCTTGTCCATGTCCGGTTAAAAGCACCTACACCATTGCCTTGTAACGCCCTACTATACACTCTATCCTCATCATAGAGGAATGGGCGAAGATACTTACTTCTGGAGGGTTTTCTAAGTTTGCTTAACCCTTTCCGCTCCTGATGACGAATTGCTTCCAGTTTTACCCCTTTATCTTCGGCTATGGCTCGCAATGTCATGCCGTTCTGGTATCTCAGGCGTATTATCTTGGGCAGTTCACCGGGCAAAGAGTCCACCAAAGACCATAAAACTTCCTTTAGTTCCTCTTGCTGGATTTTCTCAATTACCTGTTCTTCTTCATTTATGGCAGAGGACAGCAGGTCATACATAGAGCACTCCCCATCTTCTCCCACAGACACATCTAGGCTTCCAATTTGTGCCATTTCAGCCGTTTTCCTGATATTCTCTAACATTTCCCGGCTAACCTCCAAATAATGGCAAATTTCCTTGTCTGTGGGCTTTCTGCCAATAGTTACCTTCCATTTCAAAACCATCTGCTTATATTCTTTAACTCTGGCTTGTATGTGTTCCGGCAAACGAACAATCCCGTTGCCCTTTATATAACGCCCTATCTGCCGCCTTATCCAGTAACCAGCATAAGTCATAAATGGCACTTCTTCCTCTTGGTTATAGTGCTGGATTGCTTCGCATAGCCCCAAATATGCCTCCTGCTGCAAGTCTTCCTCCTCGGCATAAGCTTTATAATGATTTACGATTTTATTGATATATCCTCTGTTCTGCTGCCAAAGCTGCAATGTATTTTCGGCTTCATCTATGCCGGCACAAATACGGATTACTAACTGTTCATTTGTCATGTCCTCACCTCAAAAAAACACCCTAGGCAAAAGGAGGAGCGCCCAGAGTGCTTATCAATTATTTCAGGCTGTTACTTCCTGATAGTAAATAGCTTTTTTCTTATTATCCAGTACAAAGGCATCATAGCAGATACGCCCTTCTACCAATGAACCACTAATACCGGGCGGGTCTTGATGAATTTTGTAATCCTCCAATTTAGTCGGTGCAACTGTAGCAACTGGATGAGCAATCATAAAACCAAAGTTTTCAGGAAGTCTTGAAGCTGGGACCTTGATAATATTACATCCATCAATTGTAGCAATAACACCTTTTACCCTCATTTCATTAGAAATGTCTGTTTCCATGATGATATCTTTGCACTGTTTCATCAGGAGGTAAACATCAGGTGTTACTACAATAACCCTACTCGTTTCCGGCACATCTGCATTATCAAGTATAGCATTTCCCTTAATAATCTCTAAATAAATATTTTCGGAGGTGAGTTTTACCGCACTTGGTTTCGTTCCTGCATTGCTACACATTACCCCGTACACATAAGAATCAACCTCAGGAATAACAACCTCACGCTGTTGTCTTTCCAGTGCAGAAGCAGCTTGTACTTGTTTCTTTGTTTCATCTGTATCCAGTTTGTCAATAGCAAATGTGAAAGAGCGGTCTTTCGTCAATGTCATTTCTTCAGTTACTGCATCAAGCCCTTGAATCTGTCCATACCGAGAGTTATTGCCCCCTATACCTGCTCTGTCATAATCATTCATTTCTGCTGTAGTAACTTTATACACCTTGATAGTATGTGCTCCTGTCCATTCAAAATCAATATTGGTCAGGAGTGACTTTTTACTTTCCGCTGTAAATTTTTCATCTACATACGGTTTAAAATCTGTGACTAAATTTATAGACATATTATTTTATTCCTTTCTATGTAGACAGCAACATAATATCCCCCTTATTCCAGTCTCATAGCTTCACGAATCGGGTTTACTTTTACCGTTTCTGTATATTGTGGTAATCTATTCGGAACGATAGTAAAATTACTGTCTTTTTCTCTTTTATTTATTCTACTAATAACTTCTATCGCCTTTGACAAAGACTCTTCATTGTCATAACGCAACACATCCGCCAGTTCTTTAGGTAGTCCACGTTCTGACAGAAGTTCCTTTGCTTTAAGCTGCATCTCTCTTTGATTTAATTCATTTTCCCTTTTACTTAACAAGGCTTCGTTACTTGCTTTAGCTTCTGCTAGCCGTTTACCAACAATAGCATTTACCTGTTCCTGTGTAAAAGTTCTTTCCTGCTGTATACCCGTTGCAGTTACACCTGTTTCCAAGTTCTGATTTTCCATAATAATTTCCCTTCTGTTTTACGTCTTCGGTAGACTATATTCTTAATCAACACAAAAAGCGCAGAAACAAATTTCCAAAAGTCACCTCTAAAGGCTTCTTTTTTCAAAATATTCCCACGCTTTTTCAGCTTGCATCTTATTTTTACCAAAACAAAGATGCGGTACTTTCTTTATTTGATTGTTTTTATTATAGCATAATTTACACTTTATCACAAGAAGCTATTCCTTTTTAACACATTTTCTAGGATTGAAATATAAATGTCTATACTTTGTTTTATTATTGCTTTCTTTAATCTTAAATTGCTTCAAAATAGGTTGTAGTAAATGTAGAATTTCTGCTGCTTCCGTATCATCTGTATAACTCACTTTTATTTTTATCATTTCGATTTATCCTCCTTATGTAGTAATATGTAGTATTTTAAAGTAAGGTTTTGTAAGGTTCTTATGCAACTAATTACAACTATTTCCAATTTTCACTTGTAATGTTAGCATTTGTTATCATTTACGCTCTTCACCTTAGAATTTTTTAACCATTTGGTGTGCAAAGCCAGTGTCAACCGCCTTCTAAACATCCTCAAATATTTCCCACCATGGAAACCCAAGAACTTTTCCTAATTGCTTTGCCATTGCAACGCTTGGAAGTTTTCCCTCATTTTCAAGGTTTGATATGTGCTGATGTACACAAAAAACTTTATCTGCAAGCTGAGCTTGAGTCATACCCATTTCAATTCTTTTTTCTCTTATTATGCTTTTCATGATTTCACTCCCTCTTTTATTATTTCACGTAAACTACTTATATTATCTGTAAGACTTTGTTCTACTTCACACAATGTAAATTCTAATTTTTCTTGTGGCAATTCTGATGTATCAGTTTCAACAAATAAATATTTCAAAATGCCAATCGTTCCAGCAATATATTCAAACCTATATAAAATTTCTTCCATGTCAAAAAAGATGTCCTTATTATTTTTCATTTATTTTTTCCTTTTTCTCATTTTTTTAATTACACTAAACGCTCTATGTCATTTATTGACAATCCACTATACAAGCCTTTCCAGAACCTCCTGAAGCCCCTCAGGGCTTTCATAGGTTGCTTTAATCTTCACACTCATGTTCTTCCTCCATATCTTCCAATAACAACTCTGCTGCATCCATATCTATCTCAAATGTATCCATTATCTCAAACAGCTTGATTTCTCTTTCTTCACTCATGTTATCACCTTCTTTCTGTTCATCGTCCAGTTCCAGTGGGTTAGCCCCAGAACTGAACGGCGGCAATATGTGTTTTCATCGCAATGTTTTAATATCCTATCCCTAACCAGTGCAGGAACATTGCCAGCATGAAATATACTGGTGTTCCGGCTACTAAAAAATCCTTTATAATTTCTTTTCTATTTTTATTGCATATCCTTTTATTTTCCAACATTTCATTTATTAACTGTTTCACACATTCTAATTGTTCATCTGTCAGCTTATTAAGCAATTCTTGCAAGCAATATATTATTTCTTCTCTTTTTGTCAAAAAAACATTCCTTTCTGCCGGAAAATCTGCTACACTGTTTATGTTTGGTTTTTGTGTAGCTCCGGCTATGCTTGCCCTGTAAGAAGGTGGTGCTTCTTATGGGGCTATTTTTAATTAAAACAGTTTTCGATTTCATCTGTACATTGCAAAAGTTCACTCATTCGGCTATCGACCTCTTTTTCGCTCAATTCATCCCTGATACTCTTTTCAGGTATTGGTATCGGTATTGTATTATCAAAAACCCGGCTAACCACTCTATCATGCAATTTTTTCTTTAATCCGCTTTTATCAAGATTGCTGGTGTAAATTGTCGGCAAGTTATTTTTGTTTCGGTGTTCAATCAACTGAAACAATGTATTATCAATAGAGTCTTTGCTATTATTGGCGCCAATATCGTCCAATATCAACAAAGTAGCGTCTTTAATTGCCCTAAGCCTGTCCCGGTCTTCTTCTGTTTTAGAAGTCATGAAAGACAACTCTATGAAATCCGCTACATTGATAAACTTTACTGAAATATCTTTCCTTCGCAGTATTTCGTTTGCAATACAGCAGGCTAAGAAAGTTTTTCCGCTTCCCGGGGTTTTTGAATAAATGTATAAACCTGTCCCTCTTATGCCGCTTCTAAAGTTCTGTATGTAAGCATTGCAGATTTTCTGCTGTGGCGTTGTATCTTCTCCGTATATATCGAATTTAAAGTCTTTTCCTGTCTTAGACATATATTTCGTTGGCATACCGCTATTATTGCGTCTTTCGTCTATCTGTCCAGTAAGAACAACGGAACCAGGCTCATAAAAGGGCTGTGTCATTCCATAACCCTCTAGCTGCGCTGTTAGCAAAAGACCTTTCATAGAATTTGTTTCTATCTGCTCAATGTTTTTCACTGTCCCCACATAATTGGGCTTTGAGTGGGTGTCCTTCTGGTAAATATTGTGCATATATAGCTGCAGCTGGTCTCCTATTTGCACTTTCTGTCCGTTGCTCTGAATCTCCATGTACATTACCACAATCCTCCTTTTTATCTGCATAATTCCCATCCAGAACCTTGGCCATGTTCCCGTCTGCTATCAACCAGTCAAAGGTAGCTGACCAGTTCCGATTATTCTGCCCTTTTAGGAAACTGCTGCCCTCTGCCATCTCAAAGAGCTTCTGGATGTCCTCAAGGGTATATGTCCTTAATCTGGCCTTGATTGCCTTTTTTCGTTTGTCTGACAGTTTCGTAAGCCGGGGGAATGACACGCAAGTGTTATTATACATATCAGCTATTTGCTGATAATCTATATAGTCTTTATCTTTACTTAACTTATCTTTACTTAACTTATCTTTACTTAACTTATCTTTACTTAGGGAGTCATCTTGGAGACATTTTGGAGACATTTTGGAAGCATCTTGGAGACATACTATATTTTTCACCTTGGCATCTGGCTTTATTTCCAAAAGTAAGTTCTTATAAATACTGCTCTTGTATCTATCCGTTTTTATAGTGTTATGTTCCGTCCAGTCATTTATAAAAGTCACCCAATCTTCATTCAATACAGTTACAAACTCTTTCCCTACCAATATTCTTAAATCATCCTCATTTGCTCCAATCATTTGCATTACAGGAAAAGCTTCAACCACACCATCATCATCTGCCCTCATTCCTAAATGAAAATACAGGTTTTGGGAAGATATTGGCATCTTTAAAAACCTTGTAGAACCAACTATTCTAATACTAAACATTCTTCTATTCCCCATTATTCTAATATTTCTCCTTCCGACACCAAATGAAAAACCACTTGATAACCTTGTTCAATCCATGGACGAGCTATTTCAAACGCTTCTTTGTAAGAATCCGCAAAACAACTCGGTGAATATAGATATTTATTCGGTCTATCTGATAATACAGTAACCTCATACATTTCATTTCTTCGCATTCTTCACACCTCATTTCATCCCATACATTCTTTCATTGAAATACGCTGCACTCACTCTTCCGGCAAAAGTAAGATAACCTTTTTTCTCGAGTTCAGTGTTGAGCTGCCGGATCACCTGGTAACTTTTACTTTCTGAAATTCCGCATATCTCCGCAATATCCTTCGCTGTTAAGACCTGTTTACTCATCTTATCAACTCCTTTTCTCTATATTCCGGTAACTGCCCGGTTAAAAGCTATAAATTGTATCACTGTTTCCCTGCATCCCCATGCCCTGGCCGGTATGGTTAGTTTTCTTCTAAATCAATAATTTCTGTTACATCAGCGCCGAGAGCCTTTGCAATTTTTCCGATTGTGTCAGGTCTTACACTTTTACCACAAATAACATTATTTATTGACGGACGTGGCATTTTAGTTTTAACCTGAATATCATTTGCACTCATACATGCTCTAGCCATTGCAATCTCTAATTTTCTTCTATTCGCTTTCAATGTGCTTTCTCCTTTCGTATTCAGATATTTTTTTATCTGTTATAACAAATAATATCAGATACTTTCTTGTCTGTCAATACTTAAAAAGATAATTTTTTATCTGTTCATATTAAAGCAACTGTGATATAGTAATAGCAGAGGTGATTTAATGGAAAAAATAGAACGTACCAAAGACAAAATTAAACGCATACGTCTTGAAAAAGGTCTTACTCAAAAACAATTAGCGGAAAGATGCAATATGTATGAGTCTCAGATAAGAAAATACGAAACTGGGAAAGCAAACCCTAAAAATGCAACTTTAGAAAAAATAGCTGCTGCTTTGTCGGTTCCCGTAACTTCTCTATATTCTGATACAAGTATAGTTCTTCAACAAATAGAGCAAGCCACACTTGCAGCCATGGATGTTTTAGAAAAGAATTACACTAAGGAATGCAATTTACTTGAATTATATAGGAATTTAAACGATAAAGGGCAAGACAAAGCTATGGAACAGGTTGAATTGCTTACCAAAATACCAGAATATCGCAAAGAGGACGCTCCAGATCCAGAAGAATAGGAGCCGAAAATTCGGCGACTTACGCTTCCATAGAAATGTAGAGCCGTTCAAGATTGTGCACCTTTATGAAAAATGCAAACCAAAGGACAGAGCAAGATTGCTCTCACCCAAACCAAGGCGTAGAAATTTCTACGGTGGTGACGTGGCCAAAAATGGATTGGTTGATGCTCTCAGATATTTTACTATGGTAAACCATATATTTTCCTTTCATCCCCATGCCCTGGCCGGACATAATGAAAGGAGAACGATATGCCAGTATATCGAGATGAGAAAACAGGGAAATACTACGCAAAATTCTATTATGTGAATTGGAAAGGCGAAAAGAAACAAAAGTTAAAAAGGGGATTTGACAGACAAAAGGATGCCAAAGAATTCGAACGAAAGTTCCTGGAACAATTCGCAAAGAACCCGGATATATCCTTTGAAACACTCTATGATAAGTATATGGAGTATTTAGCTTTAAGGACAAGGGAAAGCACACTTAAAACCAGAGAAGGTATGTTAAAAAATCATGTTCTGCCCTACTTTAAAAATTATGCTATATCTGATATTACATCAGCAACTATTTTAGAATGGCAAAATTCTATGTTAAAAAAGGGGCTTAGTGCATCATATATGCACTCAATAAACGTCTATTTAAAGGCTATATTCAATTATGCAGTAGAATATCAGGGCTTGCCTAAAAACCCTTGTAATAAGTCAATAGGCTCTCTAAAATGTAAGAATGTAGACTTCTGGACGCCAGAAGAATATCATAAATTTATTGAGTGCTGCAAAAACAATATTGAATATTACACATTGTTTGAAATTCTTTACTATACCGGAATGAGAGTTGGGGAAGTTCTTGCCCTTACTTTAAATGATATTGATTTTAAAAAGTGCGTTATCTATGTGAATAAAACCTATTACAGAATTACAGGAAAAGACTTGATAAATCCCCCTAAGACCAAAGGGAGTGAGCGAGAAGTATATATACCGCAGTTCCTTGTTGACGAAATAAAAGAATATGTGAGCCATTTATATAAGCCGGCTCCTGACGAAAGGCTATTTAATAAACGTCCGCAGTATGTTAGAAGTATTTTAACAGATAGAGCTGAAAAGGCTGGTGTGAAGCAAATTCGAGTACATGATTTAAGACACTCTCACGCTTCTATGCTTATCAACTTAGGTGCAAATCCTTTGCTTGTTGCTCAGCGTTTGGGGCATGAGTCACCAGAAATAACATTAAAAACATACTCTCATCTATTCCCAACAGTTCAGACAGATATTGTCAACAAAATAGAAAAAATATAATTTTAGTATCATTTTAGTATCAAATAGCATTTTAAAAGAGCCAAAACCCTTATTTTACAAGGGAAAAGGCTCTTTTTATTATTATTTCATTACGATATTAATAATTTTCTTCGGAACATAAATTTCCTTTACAATATTTCCTGTCAATTTATCAGCAATTGCTGCTTTACCTGCTTCAATAGCTTCTTCTTTTGTTGCTTCTGCACTGATGGAAATTACAATTTTTGTCTTTCCGTTAATCTGAACAGGAACTTCAATTTCATCATCTTTCATAGCTTCTTCATCTGCTGTTGGCCACTGTGTGTGGAATACAGAGTCTGTATGACCATATTCCTGCCATAATTCTTCTGCCACATGGGGGGCGAACGGTGCTAAAAGCTGTACAAAAGCTTCGATTGTCGCTTTGTCTACGCCGCCTTCTTTTTTCGCAATCTCAATCAGCTTGTTATTGTATTCCATAAATCCGGAAATAACCGTATTCAGACTGAAGCTTTCCAGACGCTGTGTAATGTCATAAACAAGTTTATGACGCATTTTTACCATTTCTTTTGTTTCTGCAACATTTGCTTCCTTACTGTCCATAGCCAGCTTCCAGAAACGGTTGATAAAGCGGTATACACCGTCAATACCTCTGTCGTCCCATTCCGCATCTAATTCCGGCGGACCTACAAATAATTCATAAAGTCTTAATGCGTCACATCCGTAGTCTCTTACTAAATCATCAGGAGAAACCACGTTTCCTTTTGATTTACTCATCTTAATACCGTTTTTACCTGTAATCATACCCTGATTAAACAGTTTCAGGAATGGTTCGTCAAAATCAACTACGCCGATATCATGCAGGAATTTTGTGTAGAAACGGGAATACAGAAGATGCAGTACCGCATGTTCTACACCACCGATATACATATCTACCGGAAGATATTTTTCTGCTTTTTCTTTGGAAACCAGTTCTTCTGTATTTTTATTATCTACATAACGCAGGAAATACCAAGAAGAACCTGCCCACTGAGGCATGGTATTGGTTTCTCTCTTAGCAGGCGCTCCGCAGCATGGACAAGTGGTATTTACCCATTCTTCAATGCCTGCTAATGGGGACTCTCCTGTACCGGTTGGCTCATAAGACTCTACATCAGGCAGTGTCAACGGAAGCTGGTCTTCCGGAACAGGAACATTACCGCAGTTCGGGCAGTGAATAATCGGAATTGGCTCACCCCAGTAACGCTGACGGGAGAATACCCAGTCACGTAATTTGAAGTTTACGGTTTTACGTCCGATACCCATTTTTTCAATCATTTCAGGAGCTTCTTTTTTCAGAACCGCAGACTCCATGCCATTCCATTCACCGGAGTTAATCATGGTTCCGGAAGCTTCTGTATAAGCTTCTGTCATGTTTTCGATTTCTTTTCCGTCTTTTGCAATAACCTGAACAATCGGAATATTGAATTTCTTTGCAAATTCAAAGTCACGGTCATCATGAGCAGGTACGCACATAATTGCGCCTGTACCATAGTCAGCCAATACATAATCAGATAACCAGATTGGAGTTTTCTTGCCATTTAATGGGTTAATTGCATAGCTTCCTGTAAACACACCTGTTTTTTCTTTGTCCTGAAGACGGTCTACGTTAGATTTCATAGAAGCGTCGTAAATATATTTTTCTACGGCTTCTCTTGTTTCATCAGTAGCCAATTCTTTTGCCATTGCATGCTCCGGAGCTAATACCATAAAGGTTGCGCCGTGAAGTGTATCCGGTCTTGTAGTATAAACGGTGATTTTCTCGTCTTTTCCTTCTACCGGGAACTGAACTTCTGCACCATAGGATTTTCCAATCCATTCTGCCTGCATCTTTTTAACTTTTTCCGGCCAATCCAGTTTATCCAAATCATTTAATAAACGGTCTGCATATTTTGTAATTCTCAGCATCCACTGACGAAGATTTTTCTTTGTTACTTCTGCGCCGCAACGTTCACATTTACCGTTTACAACTTCCTCGTTTGCAAGTCCTGTTTTACAGGAAGGACACCAGTTAATTGGGAATTCTTTCTCATAAGCCAGACCTTCTTTGAACATTTTTACAAAGATCCACTGTGTCCATTTATAGAATTCCGGATCTGTGGTATTTACTTCTCTATCCCAATCGTAAATAGCAGAAATATCATTTAACTGTCTTTTGAAATTCTCTACATTTTCTGCTGTGGATTTAGAAGGATGAACACCCATTTTAATTGCATAGTTCTCTGCGGGAAGTCCAAAAGCATCCCAGCCCATTGGATGAATTAAATAATATCCCTGCATCATTTTAAAACGACTCCATACGTCAGAGATTACATAGCCTCTCCAATGTCCTACGTGAAGACCGTTTCCTGAAGGATATGGAAACATATCCAGACAATAATATTTTGGTTTTTTGCCATCATCAACATTTACCGGGTTTTCTTCCCAGTTTTTACGCCATTTCTGCTCAATCGCCTTATGATTATAAGGTACTGCCATTTTCTTTTCCTCCTGTATTGTAAAAATAAAGAAGCCCTCTCATCTCCTAATTCAGAGACGAAAGGGCTTAAATTCCGCGGTACCACTCTAATTCACAGATGCTTATCTGTGCACTCATTTTTCTGTAACGGGAAATCCCGCCCAAATCTACTTAAAGCAAAATACTGTTCAATTTGGGAACTCCGAGGCGAGTTGGGAAGCTTACGCATCTGCCTTGCACCAAACGGCAGCTCTCTTTATACGCAGTTTTTCTTAATACTCCTCTTCTACGTCTGTCTGTATGAAACTATACATATTTTACTCAGTGGTTTCTTTTTTGTCAACCCCTGTCTCCGGTTTTTTATCACCTAAAGCGGTTACTGTGGAAATCGGTTCTTCCGGAATAAAATGTACGGTCAAACTATCACCTACATCATATCCCACAATTTCCGGATATTCTGTCACCGGAATATCGAAAATAAATTTCTGCTCGGTCTGTCCGGCTTCCAGTCCTGTTACTGCTGTGCCTTCACCGCCCAGTGTAATATAAAAATGAGAGTTTCCTTCAATAACTGCCTGTGCCATCTTTTCAATAGTTCCTGTCATGGAGATATCGCTTTCTGTGCCCGCACCTGACGCAATACCATTGTCTGCCAGCAGTTTTTCATAATTCTTCTCACATTCTGCAACCGTATCTCCGATAGCAACGGTTTGATATTTCTGTACGTTTACCATAGCATATTTCTTTACAAGTCCTGCGCCGTCCTTTAATGCCATAAAATATGTTGGCTGATTAGAAATATTCAAAAGCAGTGGAAACGCTGCCTGATATTTCAAGTTCTGTACCTGACCTTCTGCAGAATCCATAGCAGAACGTTCCTGAGCGCCATCACAAACATAATATCTTGTTTCCATAGTTCTCTGGTTCATCAATACAAATCCTACATTCGATTTATCACCACTTACAGATGTTACACCGGTATATACCCATACATCATCATCCAAAGCCAGATAGTTATTACCATCTGTTGTTTTCAGACAACCTTTCTGTCCTAAAACACTGTTCAAGAAACCATTTTTCAACATTCCGTGATAGTTATAAAGCTCTAAAAGTAAATCTGCCGGATATGCACGGTCTACCCACTGTGGACAATCCTCAATTTTATAATCCGTTGTTTCACCTGTCTGCGCATTACAAAGTACCACTCTGCCGATAGTCTGCCCTCCGAATAAGCCAATGTTAAATTTCTTTACAGGACAAATCCAGTATGGTGTCCCTTCATCGTCAATTTCAAAGCTTAACTGGTCAAACATATAAGCCGGATATTTAAAACGCAGATGACGATAAATATTGCGGTTAAAATATTCTGACTCTGAATATTTAATTGGTTTGTCCAGTTTTACCAGCTCTGTATTCTGTGTTGCCATATCAATTCGAATATATGCAGGAATTCCCTCTTTCTGATTTGTCAGCCATTTAATTCCGCTGGCATATACGAGAGGTGTAACACGATATGGCTGTCCCTGATAGTTAATCTGTGAATATAATCCGCTTACTTCAAACTGGGACACCATATCTACCATACTTCCCATTTTTCTGTTTCCCAGAAGTTCTGCAGAATCTTTGTCCAAAAGAGGTATTTGATCATAACTGATTTCTTTAATATCCTCTGTAAAATCTCTTTCCTCCGGTGTTACCAACTGCTGATATTTTTTCGCATTGACAATAGGGGAAGATAACAAAGTTCCCACACCATAGACAACAATAATTGCAAGAACCAAAAACAGCCCTGCTTTCATGACCTTACTGCTTTTAATTTCCTGTGGACTGCGAAGCCTCTTGCGAACAGCATAAATTACCAGCAGTAAAACAACTACCGTACCAAGGAAAAACCAAAAGCCACTTTCGTGAATGTTAATTGCCGGCAACGTAATGTAATAATAAACAAATGCCAGAAGCAGTATTCCAAGTCCTGCTGCAATTTTTTTCATACTTTCTACCAACCTTTCCAAGCAATTTTGCTTTGTTCAGTATTGTAACATTCTTTTTATCCGGTTACAACAGTAAAACGTAATTTCCTACACAATTAAAGAAGAGGCTGCCGCTTTCAATACATATTCTGAATATTCAAAGCAACAACCTCTTATTTTTCAATTTTCTATCTTTTAATTATTCCTCTTCTGCTTTTGCACGAGCCGCAATTTCCTTTTCCTGAATATCAGAAGGCGCTTGTTCATAGCGGGCAAATTCATAAGAAAATTCACCGCTTCCTCCTGTCATGGAACGAAGGTCTGTGGAATATCCGTAAATGGAGAGCATTGGTACGTCTGCTTCTACAACTGTATAGCCCTTCCGTGCAGTATCCGGGTTCATTCCCAGTACACGGCCTCTTCTCTTGTTCAAATCACCCATAACGTCTCCGGTGAATTTATCCAGTACGCTTACCTTCATAGATACAATCGGCTCTAACAGTACAGGTGACGCTTCCATAAAGCCCTTCTTAAACGCCTGAATAGCTGCTGTTTTAAATGCCATTTCAGAGGAGTCTACCGGATGGTAAGAACCATCATATAAAGTAGCTTTTACACCTACTACCGGATAAGAAGCAACAGGACCTTTCAATACAGACTCCTGAATACCCTTTTCTACTGCCGGGAAGTAATTCTTCGGAACTGCTCCGCCTACAACGGTCTGTTCAAATACATAAGGAGTTTCCAAATCGCCGGATGGTTCAAATGTCATTTTTACATGACCATACTGTCCATGTCCGCCGGACTGTTTTTTGTATTTGTATTCCACATCTGATTTTTTACGAATAGTTTCTTTAAACGGAACCTTCGGTTCAGATAAAACAATGTCTACTTTATAACGTTCTTTTAATTTGCTTACCACAATGTCCAGATGCTGCTCGCCAATACCATATAATAAAGTCTGACGGTTCTGTGCATCGTTGACTGCTTTCAAGGTCAAATCCTCCTGCATCATCTTTGCCAATGCCTGAGATACCTTATCATCATCGCCCTTATTTACTGTCTGATAACGTTTGTAAGTATAAGGAGTAGAAATATCTGTTTTACCGTAAAGGATTGGTGTGGTCTTTGTAGCCAGTGTATCTCCTGTGGTCACGGTACCCAGTTTTGCAATAGCTCCAATATCTCCTGCGTGAAGCTCTGCTACTTCGATTGGCTTTGAGCCTTCCAGAACATAAAGCTTATTCAGCTTTTCTTCGGAGTCCTTGGATACGTTAAAGAGAACATCGTCTCCTTTGATAACGCCGGAACATACCTTAACCAGTGAATATTTTCCTAAGAACGGGTCAACGATTGTTTTAAATACATAAGCAGATTTTGCTTTTGTAAAATCGTAATTTGCCTGATAAATTTCGTTTGTCTTTGTATTCATACCTGCACAGGTCTTCTGATCCGGACTTGGGAAATATCCGCAAATATCATCTAAAAGGTTTGCTACACCCTGAATATTAACAGCAGAACCCATACATACCGGAATAATACTTCCGTCAGAAATATTCATTTTTAATGCTGCAGAAACCTCTGCTACGGAGAACTCTTCTCCTGCAAAGTAACGGTCCATAAATTCTTCGCTGATTTCTGCTACGGACTCCATTAAAGTCTCATGATATTTTTCTAAATATTCGTTCAAATATTCCGGAACAGGACATTCCTTTTTCTGTCCTCTTTCAATATATCTTCGACCTGCCTGTTTTACGATATTTACATATCCTACAAATTTGCCGTCTTCTCGAATTGGCATATGCAACGGTGCAATTTTTTTACCGTACAGCTCTGTAAGCTGCTCTACCACCTGACGATAGCTGACATCATCAATATCCATTTCCGTAACGAAGAACATTCTTGGAAGATTATATTTCTCGCACAGCTCCCATGCCTTCTGTGTTCCTACCTGAACACCGTCCTTACCGGAAACAACGATAATCGCTGCGTCAGCCGCTCCTACTGCTTCTTCGACTTCCCCCACAAAGTCAAAATAGCCCGGAGTATCCAATACATTAATTTTTACTTTTCCCCATTCAATCGGAATTACAGATGTAGAAATTGAAAATTTTCTCTTTATTTCCTCTTTATCAAAATCACTAATTGTGTTGCCATCTGTTACCTTTCCCATTCGGCTTGTAATACCTGATAAATAAGCCATTCCTTCTGCCAGAGTTGTTTTTCCGGCACCCCCATGACCAAGCAGGACCACATTTCTAATTCTGTCGGTTCTAAAAACGTCCATATGTAATACCTCCCAAAT
>ERZ1673739.579-NODE-579-length-50144-cov-23.443071_pt1 | contig 50144 bp, 53 predicted proteins | sample MGYA00580210_ERZ1673739 | MGnify/ENA primary metagenome ERZ1673739 (study PRJEB41218, sample SAMN15661749) | gut metagenome | host: Homo sapiens | place: Canada: London | collected 2015-08-20/2019-03-30 | study: EMG produced TPA metagenomics assembly of... | reverse complement strand
ACAGGTCGCAAAGCGACTGCGTTCATGAGCAAGTAGCGAAAGCGAATTGCGAATGAACGCTTTACTAAATAGGTAAATCCCTACAAAGCCTGTATTTATGGGCTTTGTAGGGATTTTTTTAGTGCGAATGGGTACACATTTTGGGTACAAATTCATATCGTCTATCTTGCTGTTTGCCTGGAGTAAACAGACAAACTTATACGTATTTATTTTAATTCCAGAACAAGTACTTCACAGCTTCCTAATGGTAGAGTTGCTGATTCTGGGGAACCTGATAATGCAGAGTTTATAATATCTGTGGTGTCAATATTTGCCAAAAGAACCTGTTTTGCCGGATGCTCCAAATTGAGGGTAACAGGTTTTTCGCCAAAATTGGCAGCAACCAGAATGCGTTGAGTTTCTGTTTCACGATAATATGCCATTACAGAGTCCGTATGTTGGTAAACAGGAACAAATTTTCCATAGGTGAATACTTCTTTATAAGCGGTTGATTTTCTTAGGGCAATTAATTTGCGATAATAGTTTAACACAGAAGATGGATCGTTTTCCTGATTTGCCACGTTTATCTGAGTATAATTTGGATTTACCTTCAGCCAGGGGGTTCCACTGGTAAAGCCGGCATTTGGCTGATCGCTCCATTGTACTGGGGTTCTGGCATTATCACGACTCATTCGATTGCATACTGCCAGAGCCTCATGGTCTGTTAATCCGGCATCCCTTGCAATGCGATACTGATCTTTGGTACTGATGTCGTTATATTCATCCATACTGTTCCATATGGCATTTTGCATACCAATTTCCTGCCCCTGATAAATGAAAGGAATTCCACGTAACAGAATGCTGACAGTGGCAAGCATTTTAGTACCAGCCGGGTTCTGTGCATAGTCTGGTAAAAAGCGTGATACACCTCTTGGTTCATCATGGTTTTCAATAATGTTTGACTCAAAACCACAGGTTTGCGCGGTAAGCTGTGCATTGGTGATAGCCGATCTCCAGTCTTTAAATTGAACCGGTCCGGCTTCATACCAGCCGCGTTTGCCTTCTGTCAGGCAGTGTGCACTGAAATCAAACATGCTTGAAAAATGGCCGTTTTCGCCAATGAACTCGGCAAGTTCATCGGCTTTCATATTAAAAACTTCACCAACAGTAAAGGCATCATATTTTTCGAAGGTGTGTTTTTTTAAATCTTCCAGTAATTCGCCAACGCCATCAACATTGTCTACCATTTTGGAACAGTTGACCATTCCGTCTGGATCATCCGGTTCATAATCGGGAAAATTAAGATCCTTTTTGATATTGATGATCGCATCAATTCGAAAACCAGCAAGCCCTTTATCCAGCCACCAGTTGATCATATCGTAAAGTTTTTGACGAAGAACTGGGTTTTCCCAGTTTAAATCCGGTTGTTCTTTGGCAAACATGTGGAAATAATATTTATCGGTACCGGCTACTGGTTCCCAGCAACTTCCGCCAAAGTAGGAACGGTAATTGCTTGGTGGATTTCCGTTCTTCCCCTTGCGAAAGTAGAAGTAATCTGCATATTCACCATCAGGATCTGCCAGTGCTTTCTGGAACCATTCATGCTGATCGGAACAGTGGTTAATAACCAGATCCATAATAATATACATATTGCGTTTTTTTGCTTCTGCAAGTAATTCGTCAAAGTCTTCCATTGTACCGAATTCTTCTGCAATCGCATAATAATCGGCAATGTCATAACCCTGATCTACAAACGGAGATTTATAGACAGGAGAGAGCCAGATCATATCGATTCCCAGCTGTTTTAAATAATCCAGTTTTGAAATAACTCCTCTCAGATCGCCAATACCGTCTCCGTTGGTATCCAGAAAACTTTTTGGATAAATCTGATATGCTACCTTGTCATGCCACCATTTTCTGTTCATTGTTTTACCCTCACTATTGCCGTTTTCAGGCAATTTTTCCATGATTGTTAAATTTAAGTAGTTTATATCCTTATGCATTATACTACGGTTGGAAATGCTGCGCCAGAGAAATAATTCTGCTATTAAAGAAATAGACTTATGCAAAGAGAAAAATAAAGAATTATAACGATGCCAGGGTCAAAAGCCTGAAACCACGATGTGCTTGCACAGGAGTGGTTTTATGGCTTAATGACCCGCCCCGATATGAGCATAAAAGTGGAGCGTCAGCTTTACAATATGCGAATATTGGGTAGAATTGCGGGAGTACGAAGCACGGAACAATTCGTATGGCATCTTTTGACCCCAACATCTTATAACTAAAAAATCATACATTACAATAGCATAAAGTCAAAAATAAAAACAGTAAATATATAGAAAATTGAAGAAAAGACAGAAAAAACAACGATATAGATGAAAATAACAGAAAAGTATTGACAAAACAGGGGAAGTGCGTTACTATAATATCAACAAAAGAACTTAAGAAATAGAGGTACAGTCCAATGAAATGAGAAGGAAGAACTCAAAATCTAAGATAGGAGGTATGGTCCCAAAGGAACATAAGTAATGATTAATAATCTGAGAAAGTTGAAGGTGTAGACAATGAAATTACAGGAAATTCATTAAAAGCCCGGTCGGAGAAGAAAATCAACGATCGGGCTTAAAATTTGTAGAATGATGAAGAAATATCTGCAAATAAAATTTTTTATGATAATATAAAGCTTCATTCATCTCAGTCAGAGTTGAGACTCCCGCTTCTGCAATTGGTGAGTACTAATAAATCTTTCTTAGTGGGAGTTCAATCTCCGACTGAGATAAAAGTTCCGCGCGTTCGACTTGAATAACACTCACTGATTTTTATTATGAGTATCATCTTCAAAATATATCTATCTATCTTATCTGTAAATAAATTTTAAAAATCAGACACGATCATCGCAAAATATCCCCAGTCCCAATAAAGAGAATCAAAACTATTTTCTAAATATTCGTAAATATCATCTTTTTCATATCCGGTCATTCGTGTGAGCACGACCAGTGAATCACGGACTACATCATAGCGCAGTTCTCCTTTTCCGTCAGAAAGCCATTTCAGAAAGATACTGTGGCGGACAACGGCATATTCCATGCCAATCCACTGCATCTGCACGATTATGCTTTCCAGATCACCGTCAGGAGACAGCAGATCGGAGAAAAATTCATTTGTAAGAAAATTTCGAATCAGAGCCTGATATTGGAAAAACTGCTGCTCAAAAGTATCCCATTCTTCTGTCAAGTCATAAGTGACAGTGCCTGCTGAAATCTGATCAGCAAGTGCCAGAAGCGGAGTCAGAAACCTGCTGTAAAGACCTTCCTTTTGATAATTAACGGCAAGATCCTGAAGAAGTTCATTACATTCCGACAAGGTATCTTCTAGTGGAAAATCCATCTGTTCAATGGCATCAGAAAGCTGTTGGATGACAGATTCAGAAAAATAATCTGCCAGCAAATCCGAAGATAACGTTTGTTGCTGCAATTCCAGAAGAATATAAAAACATTCCAGCAAAATATGTTCTGGGGAAGCCGGGTTGTTTTGCATCAGAGAAATCAGATGGCTTCGTACAGAAAAAAGCAGATTGTCCGTGTCAGAACACAGACTGGCATCGACAGATGGAAAGGAAAGTTTTGTTTCTTCTTTCCACAGATCAATGACTGCCGGACAGCTTGGCATTAAAGTCTTTTCTACGTGGTTGGAAAAAGTATGAAATTCCCGTGGAAATGTAGTACATGTCTCTGACAGGATGGCATCCCCATATGCTAGAACCAGCCGGCAAAGTCCGTTTTCTTTCAGGAACGGACATTTTTTTTGTTCATTCAGGCGAATGACACGAGCTTCCGCTTGATAAGTGGTATAGGCAGAAAGTGTGGCTTTTTGCGGAGCGACATCTGTGGGCGACTGGATCGTAAACCAGTTTCTGTAAGTATCATCATCCACAGAAATTTTCCATTCCTGACAGCAGGTGATCGGACATTGATCTGCGGTGCAGGTAAATTTTGGATAATAATTCGGGTAAAGTTCTAACATATGCAGTTCTCCTTTTTGGAACAGGTGGTGCTCATTTTGCGTGTGGTTTATCATAAAAAATACGTTGTACAAAAATAAATATTGCGTTCTGCCTATTGTACCATGGGAGAATGGAAAAAGAAAAGGTGAAAAAACTATACAAAATTTGTATTTTTTCATCATGGTAAAATGGGGCAAAAAAGAGCGAAAAGTGAAAAAATGGCAGATTTTATGCATGTTTTCCTGCTTTGTGCAGTTTGTACAGATGCAGAAAATGAGGAAAATAGTGCGGTTGACAGGCGCTGACGGGATGCGTATACTGAAGCCACATCAAAATCACAGGCAATGCATTCGGATGCAGTTTCTTTTGCCTGCTATGGACATATCTAAGTTTCGTGGCCGATTTTCGGCACAGGATTCCAGTTTTGATGAGTAACAATACGTGTTGGATTTCACAGAAAAAGAGGTGAGAGACATGGAAATGGATAAGTAGTCTGGAACAGTTTTCAATAACTAAATGTAAAACGAAGTAAATAAAGCAGGAGAACGGGTAAAAGATGAGAAAAAAACAAATGATGATTGCAATGGGAGCAGTTACTTTGTCACTTATTCTGGGAACCGCACCGTTGGTGCAGACTGGTCTGGCAGCTCAGGGGGAGCGAGCTTATGCGCAGGACTCAGAGAAACGTGGAAAATCTGTGGAAGCGTCAACGGTAGATCTTTCAAAAACGGGAAGTATCACGATTCGAAAATACGACATAACAGCGGCTGAAGCAGCTGGAGATTACAAACAGGGACAGAATGAAGCAGATGGAGAACAAAATACAGAGGCGGAACAGGCTCTGGCAGATTACGGTATGGAAGGCGTACAGTTTTCCTGCCTGCGGGTTGGAGATGTGGAGACGCATATGGTGCATAGTGATGCGACATCACTGGTGGAATTAGTCTATGAGATTCCAAGCAGGCTGGCAGAAATTCTGGGGTTAAAGTCAGAAGATGCGATTGATATGACAACATCAGATGAAGCATATCCGTGTCAAAATCAGGGCGTGAATCATTATACAAGCCAACAGATTTCTGATGCGATGGAACAGATACTGGAAGAAGATAATGTTTCTGCAAAAAATGAGTTAGAGCATTATCTGTATGATTATAGAACATTGGATGATACAACAGATCAGAGTAGTGCGGCTGGTGTGATCAATCTGCCAAAGACAGATCGTCATGGGGAAACACATGTAGAAAATCTGCCACTTGGACTGTATCTGTTTGTGGAAACAGAAGTTCCGGAACAGGTTGTAGATACGGTAGATCCGTGGTTTGTGCAGCTTCCGTTTACCGACTTGGAAGAAGGAAATACCTGGCTGTATGACATGGTATGTTATCCGAAGAATCAGACAGGAAACCCGACGTTGGATAAAAGCGTGAGAAGGGCTGCTGACCGTGTGCTGCCACAGAACGGGGAAAAGGTTTCCGTTGCTGATTTCCTCACGGCAGAGGAAGATTTTGCCTATGGAGATACGGTGACGGCATCAGAGGGAGATATACTGGATTATATTCTGGTTTCCAAATTACCGCATATTACTTCTGATGCGACTTATCTGAGTGAATATACTTTCACGGACACATTAGCAGCAGGGTTACGTTATAACCGTGATGCCAAAATTGCATTTTATGATAATGCAGAAGATGCGAACAGCAATAATACAGAGAATGCCATTTCTGTGTGGGAGTTGGATTCTGGTGATTATACTCAGGAATATGCCGATGTGACAGTACAGGATCCGGATACAGGAATGCAGACTCCGGATGGTTCTACAAGAATGAATATCCGGCTGACAGAACAGGGAATGAATGTTTTAAATGGTGCCAGGAACCGTGAGGGGGGATTATCAGATTATTATATGGTAGTTTCTTATACGGCAACTGTCAGATCAGATGCATCTGTGATTATCGGTGATGAAGGAAATCAGAACAATGTCAGTTTGATCTGGAGTCGTACTTCGGATGGTTATTACAATATGTTGGAAGACCGAAATTATGTGTATACCTATGGAGTAGATTTGACCAAGACATTTTCTGATGACAAGGGAAACTTTAAAAATGTAGAGTTTACACTTCAGAATAAGGCAGATGACTATTATGTAATTGCTGACAAATCAGAGAAAGACGGAAAATATTATGTGACTGGAAAGACATCTGAGGAAGCAGAGGCAACCGCTTTTGTACCACAGAATGACAGTGGAAGATTGCAGATCGAGGGATTGGAAGCGGATCAGTATCTTTTGACAGAGACTGCGACGGATCGGGGATATAATCTGCTGCGTGAGCCGGTAGAGATTGATATTACTGCGACGGACAGAGACGTGATCGCATCTGTTTGTGGTGTGACAGGAATGGATCAGGAAGCCGTGGAACAGATTGTAAAAAACTACAATGGCGGTATTTATGATGAAAATGGAAATCTTGTGACAGATCAGCTGGATGAGCTGACAGCAACCGCTGCCGGAAAACCAGTGTCGGAGACAGCAAACGGTCGCGCGATCGGAAAAACAGACCTATATGTAGGCGCGATTCGGAAGGCGTCCGCAAAAGTAGATCAGGTGGATGCATCTATGACAGATTCGAATGGATCCGTCATTTTGACAGTAACGAATACGAAAAAGTTTCTGTTACCACAGACCGGTGGAAAAGGACTGTATCTGGTGACGATCATCGGTGTTGCAGCCGCCGCCGGAGGATGTAGCCTTATGTCACGTAAAAAAGACTTATCAATGAAATAAATTGCAGTATGGGAAAAATCAGACAGGCAGGAATGGTTGTACTGATCGGACTTGGAGTAATACTGATGGGATATCCATGGTTTAGTAATTGGCTGTATCAACATCATGTGGCTTCTAGTGCAAATGTATATGAACAATATGCGTCAGAAAGTGGAACGTCAGAGATTACAAAACAGCTGGAAACTGCAAGAAGATATAATCAGGAGCTGATCAACAGCCGGGTAATGCTTACGGAACCGTATTGTGACATATCATTGCCAGAAGATATTCTTTATGGGGATGTGCTGGATCCAACAAAGAATGGGATAATGTGTTTTGTGGAAATTCCAAAAATTAATGTGTCACTTCCGGTTTACCATGGAACATCGGAAGAAGTTTTGAAAAAGGGGGTTGGGCATATGGAAGGTTCCGCGCTGCCGATTGGGGGCGTGGGGAACCGCCCATTTCTTTTAGCACATACCGGGATGAATACTTCCAGAATGTTTTCTGATCTGACAGGACTAAGTGAAGGCGATCTGTTTTACATCCGGGTGTTAAATCTATGTCTCACCTATCGTGTGTGTGAAATACAGACACTTTTGCCGGAGGAGGCAGATGAGCTTTATCCAGATGAGGAACGGGACCTGATGACGCTTGTTACATGTACGCCCTATGGTGTAAATTCTCATCGTCTGATCGTAACTGGGGAACGGATATCGGATGCGGAAGTAGAGAAAGTGGATGTACCGATGCAAACGGCAGACTGGAATGGCTCCGCATGGATGCGGGCATATCTGAAAGCAATTCTGCTTGGCAGCGCAATGATGGTGGGAGTGATCGTTGCTGTCAAAGGATTGCCTGCGCTGTGGAAAAAAGGATGTAAGAAATGTTGAAAAGGCAAAGAACGGGCAGAATGGCACAAAGATGGAAGTATTGGTGTGGAGTCGTACTTTTAATGGCAGGATTTTTAATCTTTTTTTCTCCAAATCTGCATCAGCAATATCAGGACAAACGGATACAGAAAGAGATTACAGAGTTTCAAATGCAGATAGAGTCAGAGGAACAATCTGATCTGTTCGGAAAGATACAACAGTATAATCAGGAATTGTTTGAAAGCGGGCAGAAATGTTTATATGAACCGGCATATGTGGAAAAAGCACCTGAAATTGATGGAATTGTATCCGATAAAATGTTTGGATATGTGAAAATCCCAAGTATTGATTGTACGCTTCCGCTGTATCTGGGAGCATCCGAAGAACAGTTAAATCAGGGAGCAGCAGTTTTGGGTGGTACATCTGTTCCGATTGGCGGAAACAATACCAATTGTGTGATCGCAGCGCATCGTGGCTGGAAGCAGCAGGCATATTTTAAATATATCGATGCACTGAAACAGGGGGAAAGTATTATTGTGACGAATTCGTGGGAACGTCTGGAATATGTAGTATCTGATATTCAGGTGATTGAACCGGATGAAATAGAGTGGATAAAGATACAACCGGGAATCGATCAGGTGACGCTGATCACCTGTCATCCTTACCGAAGTGGTGGAAAATATCGTTATGTTGTTTATGCAAAACGGAAAGAGACAAGTGCCGCGGATGTTTCAGAGGGAGGAAAGAAGAACTTTGTACAGGACAATGAATCAGCACAAGATCATATAAGGACAAATTCAGATCAGGCAATTTGGCAGGAGACAAAAATACGTCATGCAGGAGTGGCAGTATTGGGGGGATTCGTGATTTTTACGGTATATAAGAATGTGAAAGGGGGAAAGCGGAAAGGTGCAGAAAACAGAGAGTGCGGGTAGAAAATGGATACGTTTGTTTATGATGTTGGGAAGCCTGTGGTTACTTTTTCATGGAAGCGCAGTGTTTGCAAAGGCAGCAGAAGCAGAGGTTAAGTGGAAGATCGTTACGCAGGAAATCAATGAGGCACAGCAGTATGTTTATGATGGGGATAAGACCGATATTACCATAAACGGAGTGTACCCTGCTCAAACAGGAAACCGATGGGGATTTGTTGACCAGGGAGTGGTTAAAGATACAGAATCCATTTTGGTAGCGAATTGGAATGGCTGGTGGCATGTCGTAAACGGCTGGGTAGATTGGAACAGCGGAATCTTTGATACGACATCTGGAAAGTATAAATTTACGAATGGAAAATGTGAATTTCCACTGAATCAGACGGTAGAAATGAGTGGAAACATTGGCTGGTATCTGGTTAATGGAAAAGCAGATGAAACTTATACCGGATTGGCAGCAGGCAAAGATGGGATATACTGGATGACAAAAGGAAAGACGGACAGTAGTAAGAATGGATTAGTAAAAGATACCATCGGTGTTACGGGTAATCAGGGAATTATTTATCTGACAAATGGCAAATTCAATTCGGGCATGGATACCGTTGCAAAAATCGATAATGTCTGGTGGAAAGTCAGAAATGGTATTGTGGATATGACCTACACTGGCCTGGCAAAAAATGAAAATGGCTGGTGGTATCTGGAAAATGGGAAGGTACGATTTGATTATAATGGTGTTGCACAGAACGAAAATGGTTTCTGGTATGTCAGTAGTGGAAAGATTGATTTTAAATATACCGGATTTGCCTATGGTTATTATTTTGTAAATAGCAAAGCATAGTGGGAGGAAATAACTAAATGACAGAAAAAAAGAGAAGGAAGCTAGTATCTCTGTCCGTGTTTACTGTGCTGATACTGTTTGCAATATTGCTATTTTGGAAAATCAACGGGTTCGCAGCAGATTCTTCTATGATATTAAAAAGAAATACAGAACAAAATCTAAATGGTGCATTTTCCAGTTATAACAGAAATGGGGTGGATGGCACAGGATCAATGTTACTATTGAATGACCAATGGGCATATTGTATGGAACCGGCTACCGAATTGAATAATCTGACTGCGAACGGAACACGTTTTTACTTGCAGGAAAATGGAAATGGAGTGAAGTGGATTCAGGATCGATATGGATGGAGTTTTGATAAGATTAATAATCTGACCAAGGCAGTGTGTTATACGAAAAGTTATTTTGGTTCAGACTGGGTATGTAATTACGTATTGACACAGAATCTGATCTGGTCAGAAATTAAGGATTATGAGGATTATGGTCAGGCAAGTCACTATATGTTGACGAATATGAAAAAATATTCCTGCACGCATTTGGATACAAAAGCAAAACTGAATCAGGCAATTGCAGATATCTGGAAAAAAGTGGGTGTCTATAATACGACACCGTCATATACGGGTCAGACGATTTTAGCTGATGCCGGAGGAAAAATCTGGATTGCGGATAAGAATAACATTTCAGATCAGATCGAGTTTGTAAATCTTCCGGCAGGTGTTCAGGTTACTCCGGCAAAAGGCGGATTAACAGTTACCAGCAATGCATCTTTGGCTGGAAAATCAATCACTTTAAATTACAGAAAAAAGGGGCTTACGACTGGTGGTGGCGTTCATATTTATGCGGAAGGAAGCAGACAGAAGGTAGCACTTTGGAATAATGTAATAAATCCAGTCAGTGGAAGTGTACGGATCGTATTCAAGAGAACGAATTATTTGCAGACATCGTATCGAGCGCGGGATCAGGTTGCTCAGTCTTTTGATATTCATATAGAAAAAACAGATGCAGATACTGGCGAAGCTCTGGCAGGTGCAGAATTTGAAATCTACAGAGATGGAGAAAAAATGGCAACGGTTAAGACGGATGAAACTGGGTGTGCATCCTATCATTGGAGAGGAAATATTTTATATACAGATTATTTCTCCGCTAGCAAAAAAGTGCTTGATTTTGGAAACTGGGGAACTGCTTATCAGAGTGCAAAAGATGAAGTGCTTGGAAAAGTAAAAACAGCAGTAGAACAGTTGAAATCGCAGACAGCATATACCTGGAAAGTAGTAGAAACGGAAGCTCCGGATGGATATGAACTGAATCCGAAATCTTGGGAACAGACTTTCAATCTGAATACACATGCGATAGAAGTGCAGTTTTCCAATACAGCGCCCGGAAGTTTGAAATTGCGGAAAATATCTGAAAATGCAGAACTTGTAAAAGATAATGTCTGCTATACGTTGGAAGGCGCAGAATATGGAATTTATGCGTCACAGGAAGATGCCTTGGCAGATCAGAATCGGATCGACACACTGCGAACAGATGCTGAAGGCAATACCAATATAGTGATGCTGCATGCAGGAACTTATTATATAAAAGAAATAAGTGCATCCGCTGGATATTTGTTGTGTAATGAAAATGACGGTGAAACTGTAGTGGATGGAATTCATCGCGCAGTAGTGACACCAAAAGAAACAACACAGATTGTCTGTACAGAAGTTCCGGGTACACATGCATTTCCACTCACATTGAAAAAAATGGATCAGGAGCTTTCGGAACCTTCTGCCGTACGTGGAAATATGTCTTTGCAGGGTGGTGTGTTTGAACTTTCCTATTATATGAATGTGAATGGTGAAACTGAGGACAGCCCTTGCCGTAGATGGTATTTTTATACGGATGCAGATGGAAAACTTGATATTGGAGACAGTTCTTATTTTTTGAAAAATGCTTATACTATGCAGGACGGAACCGGGCTACAGTCTGATGAGTTATATATGGATGCGGAGGGACAGATTTTTTATCCTCTGGGAAGCTATGTGTTAAAAGAAATTGTACCGCCCCGGTATTTTCAGTTAAAAGGATACCTGTGTTTTTCGGAATACGCAGATAAAAAATCTTCTGTGACGGATGGCTTAAAAATGCTGATCAAACAGCGGGCGAATGGAGCAGAGGCAGAATTGTATGGTTCCAATGAACAAAAATTTGAAAAACTGGAGACAGAGAATATTACCGTTAATGTATATGATAGTCCGCGAAAGGGAAGTATCTGTCTGTATAAAAAAGATGCAAGAGGGTTCCGGCGACCGCTGAAAGGTGTTATTTTTGAGATGAAAGGAGTACAGACCGGAGATGTATACACTGGTACAACAGATACAGAGGGCAAGATAGAATGGAAAGATTTGATCGCGCAGACTTACCGGATCACTGAAATAAAAACAAAAGAAGGCTATCATCTGCTCAAAGAAGAAATTGAAGTGACGCTTCCTTTGGAGAAGTCTTTGGAAGAATGGGAAGAGAGTGATGCAGATTTATCAAAAGCGGTTTATGATGAAGTTACGAAAATGTACGGTTTTTATGACTTGACCTATCATATTGATAATGCAGCAGAATTTTCTATGCCGGTTACCGGCGGTTCCGGAAAAATGCTGTATGTCTTTCTGATAATTGGTATGTCAGCTGCCGGTACGGGAATCATCCTGTTTTGTCAAAGGCGTAAAGATAGAAAATGGAAACTGAGTTAAAAAAGAAAAATGATTATGTACGTGTCCGGATATATATGTTATGTTTTACATAAGATACAGAAAGAGTACATGGAAAATAGCTAAGTTGTAAAATCAAGTGCGACAAGGGTTAATAACTCTATCGCACTTGATTTTTTATTGTTGAAAATATGAGTGCTACAAGAGAATTAAAAAACTCTTGTAGCACTTTTTATTTTGCCAATTTTTAAGGAAAGGTGGGCGGAAACGTGAAAAAAGGAGATAAGCGTATTACATACGCCGACAGACAGAAGATTGAAGCAATGGAGCGAACCGGGGCAAAGGTTACAGATATTGCAAAGGCGGTTGGGTTTCACAGAGCAACGATTTATAACGAATTGAAGCGTGGGGGAACACCATACCGGGCAGAAGTAGCACAGAGAAGTTTATAAATGCCAGGCGGCAGCAGTATAGAAAGGAACTCAACATGGAAGTGTGGATATTACGAGGGACAGACCCGGAAACATTGGAAGAAAAGATAAATAAGCAGTTGGAAGAGGTGGAAAAGGTAAAATCACTTTTCCATACGCCAACGGTTCAGTATCAAACGGCAGTAGTGCCGCAGATGCGAGGGGATAAGGTAACGGGTTACAAGGTGGAGTATTCAGCAATGGTTGCAGTAGAAGCAAAACCGTTATTCCGGGAAGCGTAGGTGGCAGCAGATGAAAAGAAAATTAAAGGTTAATGACTTCTTTTGTGGATGCGGCGGAATGGGTATTGCATTTAAAAATGCCGGGTATGAAATAGCCGGGGCATGGGACTTTGATAAATACGCCGTGGAGAGTTACCGGGCAAACGTAGGGGACCATGTACAGAAAGCAGACATTAAGGAACTGCACCAAGCAGACATCCCACAAGCGGATGTGTGGGCGTTTGGTTTCCCATGCCAGGATTTGAGCGTTGCCGGAAAGCAACGGGGCATGATTTTAAAATGCGAGGATTGCGGCGAGGAAATAGAGATAAACCCGGAAGAGTACACGGGCAACACCATTTGTCCTAAGTGCAGCAGTAACAATTTTAAGGCGGCGAGCCGTAGCGGATGCTTCTTTGAAATGATGCGATTGCTTGAAGAAACAGAGAGAGAGAGAGAACACGCCATGCCGGCCGTTATCATTGCGGAGAACGTGCGAGGATTACGCCCGTATTTGCCCGTGTTACGCCTTGAATATGAACGCCACGGGTACACGGCACATATTGAAATGTTTAATTCAAAATATTGGAACGTGCCACAGAACCGGGACCGTTACGCAGTAGTAGGGACCAGAAATAAAAAGAACCTAACATTTACATTTCCGAAAGAGCAACACGAATTTGTACCGAAGTTATCGGATTACCTGGAAAAAGATGTACCGGAAAAATATTACTTGCCGGATGAAAAGGCACAAACCATTATAGCCCAGGCGTTAGAGAAACTAGAGGGTTTAGGAAAGTGCCATGCGTGCATTACGCCGGACCGTATCAACAAGCGGCAGAACGGACCGAGGGCAAAGGCAGAGGACGAGCCAATGTTTACACTTACCGCCCAGGATTTACACGGCGTTATCATCCTGGAAGATGAACAGACGGAAGAAAGCGTTGTTACGGACATTGCAGAGGAAACCGGGCTTTTAGACCCTAACGGTTGCGGAAAAACATTACGAGTTGGGGGGGGCGGAAGCATCACAAAGAAACATAACTACCAACACGTTATTGTCAATCCAGGGGGGGGGGCAGAGAGCAACAGAGTTTCCCATAACGGTAACGGTCAATAAGTGCGGAAGAAATGTTTTAAAAATTGCGGATGTTTCCCCGTGCCTTACCGCAAGGGATTATAAAGGGTACGCCGGAAAGAAAGACATGATAGCAGTTATAGAAGAGCGAAAGGAACAAGACAATGGAAAGAGCCAACAACCAGGGTTGCCAAATGGTGGGGATGCTTGACATAAAAGGTCAAGACCAATGCCGCCGGGTGTATTCAACGGACGGAATAGCACCAACCCTTACAACATCCGGGGGGGGGCAAAGGGAAGTGAAAATATTTGATACAAAGCGGTTGAGGGTGCGAAAGTTGACACCTAAAGAATACGGAATTTTACAAGCGTTCCCTATGGACGATTGGAAACAAGTTGTTTCAGATAGCCAGGCATATAAACAATTTGGTAACGCAGTAACTACAACGGTTTTTACCGCAATAGCGGAAGAGATAGCAAAAAGCATTTATGCAGCAGAAGAAAGCGAGGAACAAAACATGGAAGCAGAAAACAAGAATTTTACCGGAATGAATGAACCGGAAGAGAAGCCAACGGCGGAAAGCATTTTGGCAGCAGCGGAAGCAGAAGCCAAGGTGGCAGCAGAACGGGAAGAAACAACCAAAACAGCAATTCCGGCAGAGGAAACCATAACACCGAACTCATTAGCCAACGGGATGTTGCAGTTTCTTCTTGATAGCGGAATTGTAGCGAGTGCGTGCGTAACGGATGAAACAGAAAAGATGTTTGCAAAGCACATTAAAGAAGAATTGGACGGAATAACGATTGGGGAAACACCGGAGATATTGAGAGATTGGGAAGCGGCACAAAACGCCGTCAATGATATGCTTTCAAAATATGCACCGGGCGGATATATGGGGAAAATCATTTATCCATTACTTACCCCATTAAAAGAGCGGTTGGAAGCCGGAGAAAGAACACCGGATTTATACAACGCCATTGTAGAAGCCACAAGGTAGGTGCGGCGTATGACATTGGCGGACATTGTGGGCGTTATGTCCGGCCCGGACCGTGTGCGGATTACAAAAGGCAGAGTGGAATTATTTGCCGGATATTTGGGTAATTTGGTACACATGGCAGAATATGAAGCACTTATGGCGGAAGAGGTCACACGGATAAAAGAAAAAGTGGACATAACCCATAAAAGGTATAAGGAATTGGGACTAATGCAGTCGTTACACCCGGAAGAAACACCAAATTACAGTTTTTCAGATTTGCAGTTGACTATATACCGGGAAATCATATTGAAAAGCGAGGAATAACACATGGAAGAAAAAACAATGATGCCTATTAACAATCAGATTGAGCCGGATTTTTTAGAACACATCAAAAGCACATTTAAGCGGTGGAGAGATTTAAACACCCAGGGCGTGACGATTGGGGCAAGGGAATTAAGTAATTTTGCCTTTACATTAAAAGGTGCATCCATGAATAGCCATTTGGGATTTAAGTACAATTTCAACCCACGGGGAACGGATGCAGACGGAAACCCGGCAATCACATTAAAACTTTATACCAAACCGGAGCAGATGAACCCGGCAGCAGATAGGCCGGTATATGAATTTGCAGCCCCTTACATGGTTTAGGATGCAGCAGTACAGAAAGCGAGGGAACACAACATGATGCAGAAATTAAAAGAAGAAATCACGGCAGCAGCCAACAGAGAATTAAACCGGGCAAATGAGCAATTCCCGTTATTTACATCAAAACATGAGGGCGTGGCGGTTGCCTATGAGGAATTGGAAGAGAGTAAAGAAGCCCTTGAAGAGTTAGAAGCATCCTTTAAGTGCTTATGGGATGATGTGAGAGGGAAAGAAACGCCTTGTTATCTGAAGGAAGAGATAACACCGCTTAAAATCGCAGATTACGCAATTAACCTTGCGTGCGAAGCCGTACAGACGGCCGCTATGCTTATGAAATATGAAATGAGCCTTAACCCGGCAGTAGAAAGCGAGGACGAATAATGGCAATATACGCAATTGATTTTGATAACACATTGGCTATTACCCGTTTCCCGGAAATTATAGCCCCAAACAAAAAAATGGTTGCTTTTGCAAAAGCGGTAAAAGCCCAGGGACACCAAATAATATTGTGGACAAGCAGAGCCGGGGCAGACCTGGAAAATGCCGTGGAGTGGTGCAGATTGCAAGGACTTGTATTTGATGCCGTGAATGAGCCGTTACCGGAGCAGATAAAGCGGTGGGGCAATGATACAAGAAAAATCTATGCGGATTATTACATAGACGATAAGAACATGACAATAGCCCAAGTGGAAAGCACCATGAACCAAATAAAAGAGATTATGGAAGAAATAGCAGAATGAGAGGTAAAAGGAAATGAGTAAAAAAATCGAGGAAACAATTGTAATCAGAAACGAAAAAATGTCCTATGCGGTTCGCTTATGCTCAAAATTAGAGGGAGAGGGTTCACGGCTTGAAAATAGAAACCCGTATATGGTAGTAGAGGACGGGAAAATAAAGTATTTGGATAGTCTATACGGAAACAAAAGCGAGTTTAACTTTAATGATGAAGTTCATGCAGTTGCAAAAGAAATTTTCATAAGCGGTTTAAGAACGGCCATTAAAGAAGAAATATTGAGATTAAAACAATTAGAACTTGTTTTAAATGAAATGGGCCTTACGGAGTGCATAGGAAACACATTAGAAGAAAGTGCAACATTCTTACAAAGAGTTAAAGGCTTTATAGGACAAAGAGATTAACACAGAAAGCGAGGGAACACAACATGATGCAGACGGCAGCAGTACAGAAGATAAGCGAACCGAATAGCCCATATAAAGCAATGTTGGACCGAGCCTATATGATAGGCTACACGGATGCCATGAACCAGGAGAGAAGCCACAGAAGAGCCGCCAGGGAACGCCGGGAAAGAAAAAAGTATTTTGCCATGCAGAAGTTAAACGGCGTTGCATTGCTGATTTTCACGGCCGTAGCAATCAAGATTTTAGAGGGGGATGCAACAATAGCGTTTATAACCGTTCCTTTAGGGTTATCCATGCTTTTATCCAAAGAAATGTTGATTATCAATAAATATTATTGGAAATGTGAGGAAAAGGCGGAAAGAGGGGTGCAGTAATGAGGTTTGTTATCCAGGGATTAAAGTACGATACGGATAAAATGAAGAAAATAGCGAATGTGAAGAAATGGTATAAAACCAATAGCCTACTTGTTAAGGCAATTTACGGAAATGAAGAAGTAGGAACTACATACGATTGTGAATTGTGGAGAAGCGAAAAAGGAAATTGGCTTTTGACACATACAGAGGACTACAACACGAAAGTAGGACACGCCATAACAGAAGAGGAAGCAAAAAGCCTTTTAATGAGATATGCACCGGATATTTACGAAACAGAGTTTGAAAAAATACCGGAAGCATAGAAAAAGCGAACCCCTATTGCAAAGGTGGGGACCTAAAACAATAGGGGTTGGAACTCAACAAAGAGAGTATAGCACAATATATAGTGTTTGTAAATGTGGTTTTTCTATATATAGGAAGAAACCGCATTGGAAAGGTTGGTTTTACATGGTTGTAAGGATTATTACCATAATTGCAGCAGTTACGGCAACGGGATTTTTCACGCTTGCCGCTTTATGGTTCATAGGATTTTTGAAAGTCCGCCAGGCGTGGGCGTGGCTTTTTGAAGATTGGGACCGTAGATTTTAATTTTTTTTGACGGTGCAACCGGGTTTAGCCGTCCTTGTAATGGGCCTTAACATATCAACCATTATAGAAATATATGTTTTATATCTGCCTGGATAGGTGGGTTTTAGATAGATAAGTGAAAAGGTGGGGCAATGGGTAAAAGATATTATGACAATTACGATTATGAGGAAGCATACAAGGAGCAGTGCAAGAAGTTAGAGGAAGCAGAAATGGAAAGGTGGATGAAAGAGGGGTGGGTAAACTGCCTATACAGAACATCCACATACAAAAGCACCAATACAGAGAGCAACACAACATTGCTTGAAAGTATGGTGTACCCGTCCTTTAAATTCAAAGCAGATATGCCAAAGACGGAAAAGAAGAGAGAAACAAGCCCGTCACAATCAAACCTCAACGATAAGAACGCAAGACGGTATTTAATCCGTTTAGCCAATATCAATTTTGGAAAAGGGGATATATGGGCTACGTTTGGTTGGAATAATGGGTTATTGCCGGAAACCTACGAGGATGCAAAAAAAGATGTGGTTAATTTCATACGCCGCATAAACCGCAAGCGTAAAAAGCTAGGGTTAGAAAATGCAAAGTATATTTACATAATCGCATTTGAGGAATACACACGCCCACATTTTCATTTACTCATATCCGGCGGAATAGACCGTGACGAGTTAGAAAGAATGTGGGGAAAGTGCGATAGACCAAACACCAGGAACATAAGCCCGGACGAGAATTTTTTATTAACCGGACTTGCTACATACATAACACAGAACCCACACGGAACAAAGCGTTGGTGTCCGTCCAAGAATTTGAAAAAACCGGATGAACCAAAACGCAGTTACTCAAAATTCAGAAAAGCAAAGGTGGAGAAAATGGCCTTTGATAGTAGCGTGTTACAAGCAGAAATGGAAAAGGCATATCCGGGCTTTACGTTCCTGGATGCAGAGGTAAAGCACAACGGAGTAAACGCAGCCTTTTACATATACGCCCGTATGGTTAAAAAGGGCGAGAAGCCGAAAGGCAAGCCACAAAAAAGAAAGCGAGGGAACAAAGCATGAAAATTATTTGCACACTAAACCTAAAGGGCGGATGTGCCAAGACCACAACGGCGGTCAGTATGGCGGAATTATTAGCAACCGGGTTTAAATCAAAGCGTGGAGCAGTTGAGCCGGGAAAAGTCCTTTTGTTCGACAATGACAAGCAAGGAAACGCAAGCCGCTTATTTAATCAATACCTGGGGGACACAGAAGCCCCGGCGGCAGCAGTATTAAAAAGAGCCACATTCCGGGGAAACACAATAAGACACACGAAAATTGAGAATTTGGACATTGTACCATGCAATTATTTTATGGAGTTGGCGGAATTGGAGATTAAGGCGGACACGGAAACGCCACAACATGACAGATACCGCCGGGCATTTGAAGAATTAAAAAATACGCCGCCATTTGGAAATTATGATTACTGCATCATAGACAACGCACCGGATTTAGGCATGAATGTAATAAACGCTCTTGTGGCAGCGGATGAAATTGTTATACCCGTGAATTTAGATTGCTATTCCCTGGACGGATTGGAAGAATTGGTGGACCAGGTAAACAATGTTAGGCAGTTGAACCGAAAAGCCCACATTGCCGGGGTGCTTATTACGGACTATGAGAAATCAGACACAAGCGAAGCGGCGGAAACATGGTTGAGAGAAAAAAGCGGATTGCCCGTATTTAATACAATCATACGCCATTCCAAGAAAGTAAAAGACAGTACATTTTACCACAAAACGCCAATAGCCTATTGCGTGAGAAGCGGAGCGGCACAAGGATATAAAAATTTCATCCTGGAATACATGAATAAACCACACATGGTAGCAGAGCAGAAAGAGAGGGGATAACATGGGATTTAATATTATGGACCTTATGAACGGGGCAACCAGGGCAGCAGTTGAGGGCGTAGACAACTACGAAGCAATAACCCTTAACCTGGACGAAATCAAAGTTACGAAGCACAACCGTTATAGCATGGACGATTTGGAAGAATTGGCAACATCAATTCTTATGGACGGATTGCAAGAGCCGTTAATCATTGGCCGGGTAAACGGGGAGTATCTTCTTTCCGGTGGACATAGACGGCGTGAAGCCCTTGTTATTTTGCAGAACGAGGGACACACGGAGATTACGCAGAACATCCCGTGCCGCTTTAAGGACATGACGGAAACGCAATTTAGATTATCCTTGCTAATCGGCAATACCTTTAACCGAAAAATGACCGATTACGATTTGATGAACCAGGCGGCGGATTGGAAAGAGGTATTGACCCAGGCGAGAAAGGAAAAATTGTTAGTCCTGGAAGAGGGAAAAAGGGTTAGGGATTATGTGGCGGCAGTCCTGGGGGAGAAACCAACCAAGATTGCACAGTTGGAAGCAATTAACAACAATGCCACGGAAGAGGTAAAAGAGCAGTTTGAAAAAGGCAATATGAAAATTACAAGTGCCTATGAAACAAGTAGATTATCCGAGGATGCACAAAAAGAAGTTGCGGCAGCAGTTGAAGCCGGGGCGGATATAAAGAGCGAAGAGATAAAACAGATGTCAGAAGAGAAGAAAAAGAAGCGTAAGACCGCCGAGGACATAGCCAAAGAACAAAATGTGTCAGATACCGACACATCCGAGGAAGAAAAGGCAAATGCCAAGAAATTACACGCCGTAAAAATGCTTGAAAAATATTATATCTATCTTTCCGAAGAGGAAACGGGCATTTTGGAACGGATGTTGGAAGATTGCAAACGCCGCAAGCGTGAATACGCCTTAGAGGAAGATTAAACGGGTATGGGGAAAATTATATTATTCCCCACGCACCCGGATTATTGCAAAAGGTGTATTTATTCCAGGAACAACGGAACGTGTGCAAGCGAGAAATACAACGAAAATCAATACAAGGTAAATTGCGTGTGGCATTACTGCAAATACCGGAAAGAAAAGGCGGAATATGAAACATGAGCATACAGAACATGAAGAGAAGCGAAACAACGGAGCAAATAGCCCTTTTCAATTGGGCGAAGCGGACAGAAAGCATATTGCCGGAATTGGCGTTGATGTACCATGTGCCAAACGAGGGCAAAAGGAGCAATGGCGGAATATTAAAGGCGGCCGGACTTAAAAGCGGCGTGCCGGATATATGCCTACCCGTTGCAAATAACGGCTTTCACGGGTTGTATATCGAATTGAAGTTTGGAAAGAATAAGGCAACCAAAGCCCAGGAAGAGTATATGGCAATGCTTAATGCACAAGGCTATAAAACGGCGGTGTGCTATGGGGCAGAGGAAGCCGGGGAAGAGATATTGGCATATCTCACAGAACCGGGCCGGATGCCAAAGAAAGCGTGTGTAAATGCACCGTGGATTAACGGAAAGTGTGACGGTATCAATTTACCGTCACGAATGTTTAGCCGGGAAGAGTGCAGAGGGTGTAAGAATTTTAATCCGGGAAGAGAAGAAAGAATAATAAACGAGATTTTAAGCGAACACCCGGAAAAGAGAGAAATAAAGCAAGCAATTATAAATCTTTCATGCGGTCAGACGGGAAATAAAAAGATTGAGAGTATGGAAGATACATTGGAGATTATCAACGCCACATTGGGCGGAATGGTAAAAGGCAATGAATTAACCGTGGAGCAGTCGGCAGCAGTATTAACGGTTGCTATGAAAGCCTACGAAGTAGGAAAGAAAGCGAGGATAAAAGCATGAGTGCAAAAGCAGATAAAACGGGTTCATGTTCCTTTTGTGGACAGACCAAAATAATACAGGTCCCGGAAGAGTGGGAGCAAGGGCAGATTAACGAAGCGGTAACGTGCGAGTGCGAATGTGAGCAAGCACAAGCATACGCAAAAGCAAAAGAGAGAAAGGACAAGGCAAAGAAAAGAGTAAATGAATTATTTGGTGGCGGTGCAGAAAAGCCCGTTGCGGAAGATGTGGTTAATCTTTTAATTGCAACCGTTGATGCAATCGAGGATAAACACATGAAAGGGATTACCGTTGATGTGGGGCATGGCGTAAAAGCAAAGGTTTCTAAAATGGCGAAAGAAAGTATTAAGGTTGAACGGTCGGAGAACAAAAAGACAACCTACGAAGAATAGCGGATTGGGGGGGCAGTATTGCAAAGAATTGATGATGATATTAAAGCCACAGTAAAAAAGATTATCCAGGGCAACGAGAAACGCAAACGCCGGATGCTTAACGGGAACGCATCAGCATTTGACCGTATGGCTTATAGCGTGATAAATGAAGCCCTTAATAATTCATGCCACAACATAGATAGCGAAGCGGCACGGGAGCAGATGCAGAAACAAATATATAAAAGCGTGGTTCATTGTACGCCGTATGAAAGTATTTATGATGTGATGTGTGGCCGCCGTCAATTCTACGATTACCGCAATGAATTTATAACCGCAGTTGCCGAGGGGCTAGGAATGTTGCCAGGCAGCAGGACTAAAAGGAATACCGGATGCAGCAGTACAACGGGGACATAATAGCAAGGCAAAAGAATTTATAATTGGGTTATGGGGTAGCAATACACATAACCCATAAACCATTTACAGAAAGGGCGGTGGGACCGTGAAAGAATATGCAAAGGGCTTTTATAAGTCCGCCGCATGGAAGAGAGCAAGGCAGCAAGTAATAACCAGGAGCAACGGATTGTGTGAGCGGTGCAAGGCGAGAGGAATATATAAGCCGGGTTACATTGTGCATCACAAAGAATATATTACGCCGGGCAATATCAGCAATCCAAACATCACATTGAACCTGGACAACCTGGAATATGTTTGTGAGGATTGCCACAACAAAGAACACAAGGCAGTACATACACCAATGCGTTATCAGTATGATGCAAACGGAAATTTATTACCGCCGAAAGAAAATAATAAATCAGACCACACCCCCGGGGTACAGAATTTGACACCGGGTAAAAGAACCGAGGGAGTTACCTCAAAAAAACTCCGCAAGGTCGCACGCATATGAGGGGGGTATATTTATGGCAGAAAGCAAGAATGATTTAACAGAAAATAAGAAAAAAAGACCGAACAAATTAACAAATGCGAGGATTAAAAAAGAGATAGAGTTTTTAGAAAAAATGTTCGTTGGGGTTGATGATGAAAACAAGAAAACCCTTATAAATTCACTGATTGAGGAAGCGGCGTTTTTAAAAGTGGCTTGTTTCCAGGCGAAAGAAGAATTGAAAAAAGAGGGCCTTACAACGGAAACCGTGAACGCATCACAGAAATTTGTAAAAGCCCACCCCTCAACCCAAATTTACGAGAAATATTCACGCCAATATACCGCAATTATCCACTCACTCATTGAGTATTTACCGCCAAAAGAAAAAGAAAAAGTGGACCGTTTGGCGGCGTTACGGGATGAATAGTTAATGGATAATTGGATTTTTAAATACCATGAAGCAATCCAAAAAAAAGAAGTAATTGTGGGTGTATGGGTGCGGTTGTGTTTTGAAATTTTGACAACCGGGCTATTAAATGGCGAGTGGGAATTTAACGAGAAAAAAGCGAACAAGGCTATAAAATTCATAGAAAATTTTTGCCACCATTCAGAGGGACGGAGTGACCTTTTACACCTGGAATTGTGGCAAAAGGCTATTGTGTCCGCCATATTTGGCATTATGGACAAAACAACCGGGTATAGGCAGTTTAGAGAGGTTTTTATAATTGTTGCCCGTAAGAACGGTAAAACACTTTTTGCCGCAGCAATAGCCGCATACATGACATACGTAGACGGGGAATATGGGGCAAAGGTTTATTTCCTTGCACCGAAGTTAGACCAGGCGGATTTGGTGTATGATGCCTTTTATCAGATTGTGCAATCAGATGATGAATTAGACAGTATCACAAAAAAACGCCGGAGTGATATTTACATAAAGGCTTTCAATACAAGCGTAAAAAAGATTGCTTTCAACTCTAAGAAATCGGACGGTTTCAACCCTCAATTGGTAGTCAATGACGAAATGGAAGCGTGGCCGGGAGACCAGGGATTGAAGCAATACGAGGTTATGACTTCCGCCCTGGGAGCGAGAAAGCAGCCGTTAATAATATCCATTGCAACCGCCGGATATGTGAATGACGGAATTTTTGATGAATTATTTAAAAGGGCAACGGCATTTCTAAAGGGCAATAGCAGAGAAAAACGGCTTTTGCCTTTTATTTACATGATAGACGATATAGAGAAATGGGATAGCATAGAGGAATTAAAGAAGAGCAACCCAAATTTGGGCGTGTCCGTATCGGCGGAATACTATTTGGAGCAAATAGAGATTGCAAGAAATTCAATCTCGAAAAAGGTTGAGTTTATGACAAAGTTTTGTAACATCAAACAAAATTCAGCCGTGGCATGGTTGGATTATTGGGATGTTATGAAATGCGTACACGAAGAAAAGCCATTATCCCTGGAAGATTTTAAAGGATGCTATTGTGTGGGCGGTATCGACCTATCAAGAACCACGGATTTAACCGCAGCAAGCATTGTAATAAACCGGGACGGAATAAACCATATATTCACACGGTTTTATATGCCACAAAAGCGGTATGAAGTGGCAATTAACGAGGACAACACGCCGTACAACATATATAGGGACCGGGGTTTTTTGTTCATATCCGGGGAAAACCAGGTGGACTATAAGGATGTTTACAATTGGTTTATCGAACTTGTGAAAGTGTATAAAATCAAACCGCTAAAAATCGGCTATGATAGGTATTCGGCAAATTACCTTGTGGAAGATTTGAAAACCGCCGGGTTTCACACGGATGATGTATACCAGGGAACGAACCTCACACCTATATTACATGAGTTTGAGGGGAATTTAAAAGACGGGCTTTTTGATTTTGGGGACAATTCCATGTTGGCGGCACATTTCCTTAACGTGGCGGTGGATATTAACCTAAACGATAGCAGAATGAAACCCGTAAAAATTGAAAAGCGTATGAGGATAGACGGGGCTATGAGTGTGTTTGATGCCCTCACAATGGTTTCCAAGTACCACAATGAGATAGGCAAGAAATTATTGAATATAAGCAAAGAAACCGCATAGATGCAAGGGAAAATGCGTTGCGGCAGCAGTATTAAAGTGGGTCAGAATTTCAACACGAAACATTATAGAATGTTGGTGTGGGAAAACTGGCCCTATTTTTGAAGAAAGGGGGAGAAGAAAACGGGAATTATCGCAAATGTATTAAATTCATTCCGGGCAAAGTACAGACCCCTACTATTGAGCCGTGGAGAGTATGAGCCAACGGGAACATTACGGGATAATGACATTGTGGGAGCAATTGCGGATGCAATCGGAAAGAATGTTGGCAAGTTGAAACCCCAGGTAATCCGTAAGGATGAAAAAGGCATGGTAATTAAAAATGATTACATTGCAAGGCTTTTATCTTTACGCCCATGCCCGGAAATGTCAACCTATGATTTTTTATACCGTATTGCCGTTGATTTGGTTTATACATCCAATTCCTTTTCCGTGATTTTTTGGAACAAGGATTTTACCAGGGTTGAGAGCATCCAACCGATTACCACAACATCATATAGGATTTTTGAGGATGATAAAAATAACATCCTTTTCCGCTTCCGTTGGGATTATGACGGAAAAACGTACACCGTGCCATACCAAAATGTAATCCATGTTAAGGCGAGATATAATAAACGCCGTTTCCTGGGAACAACGCCGGATATGGAGTTAAAAAGAAGCCTGGACCTCATAGAAACATCCGGGGAAACCATAAAGAACATTGTAAACCGTTCAAATTCTTTAGCCGGGTATTTGAAATATAACAATATCGCAGATGATGAAGAATTGAAAGAAATAGCCCGGAATTTCCAGGACGCCTATATGAACAAGGACAACGCCGGGGGAATTGCCGCAATTGATAACACGGTGGAGTTTAAAGAAATCTCACAGAGAACGCCGAGCATACCGACAAACCAAATTACATTCTTACGGGATAACATATATCGTTATTACGGCGTGAATGACAAAATATTGACTTCCACGCTAAACGATACCGAGTTTATTTCATTTTACGAGAATGTAATTGAACCTATCAGCGTGCAATTGTCCTATGAGTTTACATTTAAACTCTTAACGCCCCGTGAAATTGGTTACGGAAACCGCATTGATTTTGTGGCAAACCTTTTACAGTATGCCACATTGCAGACAAGGGAAACCATAGGCGGCGGAATGTTTGACCGTGGAGCGTTGACAATTAACGAATACAGAGAACTTATGTATTACGGCCCGGTAGAGGACGGGGACCAAAGGTTGGTATCTCTAAACTATGTCAAGGTTGGGGACCAATCATTGTACCAGGTAGGGCAGCAGAACGAGCCGCCGGATGATACCGGAGCAAATGACAGAGAAAAACGGGCAATGCAAGCGGCCGCCCGTGCCTATATGCAGATTATGAAAGGGGGTTAATGGAAATGCCACAGATAAAACAGTTTATTGCGTGCAAAAACGCCAAGACCGCAACCGTAAAGCCGTTTTGTGAGATTAAAAACATCACAGATACAACGGCGGACCTTTATTTTTACGGGGATATTGTTTCGGATTGGTGGGGAGCATGGCAAGAAGAGGACCAATACCCGGATGCAATCAAAAATTTCCTTGCAGAAGCAAACGGCAGAGATTTAAACATTTACATCAATAGCGGCGGCGGTTCGGTATTTGCCGGAATTGCTATTTACAATATGCTTAAACGCTACCAGGGAAAGAAACATTGTTTTGTGGATGCCCTGGCCGGTTCGATAGCATCACTTTTTCCGTTTGTGGATAGTGACAAACCAACAATTCCAAAGAACGCCTATTTGATGATACATAAGCCGTGGTGCGATTGCGAGGGCAACGCTAACGAATTACGCAAAATGGCGGACACATTGGAAGCCATAGAAGCCGGAATTTGGAGCATCTACGAGGAACATTTAGCAGAGGGCGTAACAATCGAGCAGATAAAAGAGTTAATGGAAGCGGAAACATGGTTGAGCGGCGAGGAAGCCGCAAAATACTTTAACGTGTCGGTGGGAGAAGAAAATACCGCCGTTGCAGCAGTCCAGGACTACACGAAATTATATTGCAAGAACACGCCGGAAGCATTAGCCGGGGGAAATCCGCCGGACGATACCAAGGACCAGGCAGCAGCCAAAGAAAAAGAAATCAGAAGCAAAATTGCAGCATTAACAATTCAACACATGGAGTAAGAAAGAGAGGAAAGTAGCATGAACAGAGAACAGTTAATGAAAATGAGCAAGAAAGAGTTAAAAGCACGCCTTGTTACCGTGGGTAAAGAAGCCCAGGACAAGAGCGGCGAGGAATTAACCGCCCTCATGGACGAAGCAAGGACCATTGGGGAAATCCTGGACGAGATTAAAGCCCGTGAGGAACTTGCAAAGGCAGCCCAGGCAGCAGCCGGAGAGGGCGAAGGACCGGACGGAAACGCCGGAGAGGGTGCAGAGGTCAAAGACCAGGCAAGAGCAAAGAGCGGTAAGGCATTAAAAGTCGGAGCAAAGACCACATACAACGCAAAGAAGATTGCTAAACCTATGGCGGCACTTTCCACCACAACGGGCGTTGTTATGCCACACCATACAAGCCCGGACATTGCACCGACATTTAACAACGTATCATCCCTTATTGACCGTGTTACAACTATTCCGCTTGTAGGCGGCGAAACATATAGCCGTCCTTATGTGAAGTCATACGGGGACGGGGCCGGAAGCACCGCAGAGGGAGCAGATTACAACACATCTGAACCGGAATTTGGTTACGCAGAGATTGCAAGAGAGAAAATCACAGCATACGCCGAAGAGCCGGAAGAAATGCAGAAATTAACGGATGCAGATTATGACGGCGTTATTGAAGATAGCATTACAAGAGCAATCCGCCGTTACGCATCCCGTCAGATTTTGGTAGGGGACGGCACAAGCGGAAAATTCAAGGGAATTTTCTATAATCCGGCAAGCGAAAGTGATGATATTATTGACCGCAACACGGACATTACAACCATTACCGCCGTTGCAGATGATACCCTGGACGAGATTATTTATTCCTACGGTGGGGATGAAGAGGTAGAGGATGTAGCCGTGTTAATCCTTAGTAAGAAAGACTTAAAGAAGTTTGCCAAGTTAAGAGATAAGCAGGGCAGAAAGGTTTATACAATCGTAAACCATGGCAATACCGGAACAATTGACGAAGTGCCTTATATCATCAACTCCGCTTGTGCAGAAATTGGCGGAACAAAAGATGCTTATTGTATGGCTTACGGTCCGTTATCAAATTACGAGGTTGCCGTATTCTCTGATATTGAAACGGCAAAATCTACGGATTACAAGTTTAAGTCCGGCCAGATTTGCTACAAGGGTTGCGTATTCATGGGCGGAAATGTCGTTGCAAGAAACGGATTTATCCGTGTAAAGAACCCGGCAGCGTAAGAGAAAGGCGGCTAAAGCATGACAAAGGAACAATTGATTGCGAAAGCCAAATTGAGAATTAGAAAAACATCAAGTGATATGTTGGATGAAGATGTGGGGCAGCTTGTAGGAGTTGCCCTTGCAGACTTAAAACGTATCGGTGTGCATAGTTCCTATTTGGATGAAGCAGACATAAAAGACCCCTTAATCATTGAAGCCGTTTTGTTATATTGTCACGCTAATTTTGGAAGCCCGGATAATCAGACACAGTTACTTGCATCCTATAATGCAATGTGTACCAAGATAAAAGGCGGTGGGTATCATAGAGAAGCCAATAAAACTATTGATTAAAAAGAACCAAACAGAATACCAGGAAACGGAAGTAATAGCATCAATTAAGCCGGTGGGGCGTGACGAGTTCGCAGCCGCCGGGCAATTGGGTTATAAAGCAACATCACAATTGGAAGTTTGGGACTTTGAATATGACGGGCAAACGGAAGTTTCCATAGACGGAAAGCGTTATGCAGTATATAGAACCTACGGACCGAAGAGCAACGGAAAAACAGAGTTGTATATTGCGGAAAGGGTGGGGAAAGGTTGAAAGTTTCACTTGATAGCCTGGACGAAGAAATAAAAAAAGCGTTAGAAGATTACAACGTGGAAGTGGTGCGTGTAACCAATGAAAGCATTAAAGAAGCGGCAAAAGAAGCGGCAAAAACGCTTAAAAACGGGGGACCATATAAGAATAGAACGGGAGCATACGCCAAGGATTGGACCGCCGGACAACGTGAAAAGAAAAAATCAGTAGTGCAAATACAAGGATACACGGTTTACAACAAAGACCATTTTCAGTTAACCCACCTTTTGGAATATGGACACCAAAGCAGAAACGGCGGAAGAGCAAAAGCATTTAGCCATATTGCACCACTAAATGACCAAATAGGGGAAATAGTGGCAAGCAAGATTGAAAGCAAATTAAGGGGGTAAAAATGGCAACGGCAGCAGTATTAACAGAGAGGGCGGAAAGCCTGGGACTACCCATAACGAAAAACGCCTTTGAGGGGACTTTAGAAAACCCCGTGCCGCCATTACCTTACATGGTTTACCTTTTGCCACGGGAAGCAACCGCCGGGGCGGATAGTAGACCGAATAATCTAATGGCGGATGATTGGCAATTGGAACTTTACACCGTTGCAGATGATGAAGCGGCGGAAGAAATCAGAACACGGATTGAAAACGAGGTTTTACATGATGTGGACTATGTTAAATTTGTGGCTTATGTGGATAGTGAGGAATGCTTTCAAACGGCCTACGAAGTCACGGGATTATTGAGGAAAGCGAGGAAATAAGAATGGACAAAGAAAGCATTGTTTTAGGTAGCGGAGATTTGTATTGTACAGACTTCCAGGGAACAAACGAAGCAATCCCGGATGATACAGTGATTGAAACGGAAGATAACCGCCTGGGACATATTAAGGGCGGTGCGGAAATCGAGTATGCACCGGAGTTTTACGAAGCAAAAGACGATATGGGTAAGGTTTCCAAAGTAATTATTACAGAAGAGGAAGCCACCCTTAAAAGCGGAATTATGACATGGTGCGGAACAACGCTTGAAAAGTTATGTCAGACCGCAAGAGTGACAGAAGATAAAACAAAGGGAATTAGGACGGTCAAAATCGGCGGTATCGGCAACGCAACGGGTAAGAAATACCTTTTGCGATTTGTCCATAAAGATACCCAGGATGGAAATATCCGTGTAACGATTGTTGGTAACAACCAGGCCGGTTTTACAATTGCCTTTGCAAAGGATAGCGAAACCGTTATTGATGCAGAATTTAAAGCACAGCCTATGGACAAAGAGGGTACTTTAATCCTTTACACAGAGGATATTGACAAAACAGAGTAACCAAAACACGGGCCAACGATAAGAACGGGCGGCCGGTTGAAAAATCGAGCCGCCTTATTACATGAAAGAGAGGAACACAACATGGCAGTAAAAGAATTTAACATGAACAAAATTAAACGCACCTTTTGGCCGTTTACTCTAAAAGATAAAAAGGATGAAAACGGAAATGTGGTTGAAAAGGGAAAGAAAATCATTGTCCGTATGCCACAAAAGGGCGTTTTTGAAGCAATAAAGGATGTAGAAGCCAACGGAACGGGCGAGGATGCCGATACATCAACCATTTATAACCTTGTGGCAGCAGTATTAAACAACAATATGGGAAATGTGAAAGTTTCAGCCGAAGAGGTAGAGAGTTACGACATTGAAGAGTGTACGGCAATCCTTAACGCATACATGGAGTTTGTGGATGAATTAAAAGCAAACCCAAACTAAAAATGCCCTATTATCCACGCCAGGATAAAAAGGGCGAAATCCCGTATACAATCCTTACACGCCCGGAAAAATTGGTTATGGACTATTGCCATATCAATATTTACGAAGTCCAGGAAATGGAAATAGATATTTACCTTTTCTTCTTACGGGAAGCAATGATTTTTGAAAATTCACAAACCGAAGAGGGACGGAAATATTTAAAAGATTGCTTCCGTATGGAGCAGACAAAACCGGACCGTGAGGGATTAAGAGAAAGATTTGGAAAGAAAGGGGGAAAGTCAAGTGGCTAACAACATCAGGGGTATTACTATTGAAATTGACGGAAAGACAGACAAATTACAAGATGCCTTGCAAGGAGTGAGTAAGAACCTCAAAAGTACCAAGAATGAGTTAAAAGAGGTTGAAAAGGGCTTGAAATTAGACCCCAAGAATACCGAACTTTTAGCACAGAAACAACAGTTGCTTACAAAGGCGGTAGGCGAAACCAAAGATAAATTAGATGTATTAAAAACGGCAGAAGCCCAGGTGGAGCAGCAGTTTAAAAACGGCGAAGCATCCGAGGAACAGTACCGGGCAATCAAACGTGAAGTAATCGCAACGGAAGCAGAACTTAAAAACCTGGAAGAGCAAGCAAAGGCGAGCAATTCAACGCTTGCAAAGGTGGGGGATGCTTTCGGAACGGTAGGGGATAAGGCAACTAAAGCCGGGGAAAAGATGATGCCCGTAACGGCTGGAATAACCGCATTAGGGGCAGCCGGGGTTGCTGCATCTATGGAATTAGATAACGGCTATGACACCATTATTACCAAGACGGGAGCAACCGGGGAAGCCCTGGAAAGCCTTACAACAGTAGCGGACAATGTATTTTCAGATATGCCGACTACAATGGATGATGTGGGCGTAGCGGTTGGAGAAGTAAATACAAGGTTCGGGGCAACCGGGACAGAGTTAGAAAATCTTTCAAAAGAATTTATTAAATTTGCAAACATCAACGGAACGGATTTAAACACGGCTATTGATAGCGTGGACAGTATTATGACAAAATTCGGCGTTGATGCTTCACAGACAAAAAATGTGTTGGGGCTTATGACAAAAGCGGGCCAGGACACGGGTATTTCAATGGAAACATTGGAAACCGCACTTACAACCAACGGTGCAAGTCTTAAAGAAATGGGGCTTGATTTAACATCATCCGTTAATTTACTTGCACAAATGGAAGCAAGCGGCGTTGATGTTTCAACCGCCCTTGCCGGAATGAAAAAAGCGGTGCAGAACGCAACGGCAGACGGCAAGAGTGCAGACGAAGCATTGACCGAAACAATAGATAGCATTAAAAACGCAAAGACAGAAACGGAAGCCTTAACCATTGCATCCGACCTTTTCGGAAAGAAAGGTGCGGCGGAAATGACCCAGGCAATCCGTGAGGGGCGTTTATCCGTAGACGATTTAAGCGGTGCTTTATCAGACTATGGGGATGTGGTAAGTGACACATTTGAAACCACATTAGACCCGTGGGATGATGCAGCCGTAGCAATGAACAATTTGAAACTTGCCGGGGCAGACCTGGGAAGTTCCATTTTAACCACATTGCAGCCAACAATTGATAAGGTTGTGAACAAGGTAAAAGAGTTTACAACATGGTTTAAAAACCTGGACGACAACACAAAGCAGATGATTGTAAAAATCGGAATGATTGTTGCGGCTATCGGCCCGGCTTTAATCATATTTGGGAAAATGTCAACGGGAATATCCGGGGTAATAAAAACCGTAACGGGATTAACAAGCAAAATAGGCGGAATGAGTGGTGTTTTATCAGCACTCACGGGACCGGTTGGAATAGTGATTGCTATTATAGCGGCACTTGCCGCCGGGTTCATTGCTTTATATAAAACGAATGATGAATTTAAAGAGAAAGTGGACGGGACCATAGGAAAGGTAAAGGATGCCTTTTCGCAGATGTGGACAACCATACAACCGCTTTTGGAGAGCCTAAAGCAAGCGTTTATTAACCTCATGGCTGCATTAAAACCCGTATTTGAATTTGTTCTTACATACATAGCAAGTATTGTAAATGGGGTTATCAATGCAGCAGCACCGATAATTGCAGCAATCCAAAATGTGATTGATTTTGTTACCAATATCATAAATGCCATTATAGCGTTATTACATGGAGATTTTGACGGTTTCTTTTCGTATCTGCAAGGTGCGTTTAATAGTGCAATATCGTTTGTAAAAAACATCATCCAGGCGGTTATAAATTTCATAATCGGATTTTTAGAGGGGTTCGGCGTAAATGTAAAAACATTATTTACCAATATTTGGAATAGCATTGTTGCCGTATTCCAGGGCGTGGGTCAGTGGTTCAGTGACCGATTTACGGAAGCATGGAACGCAATAACCACAATTTTTTATGCAATCGGTTCATGGTTCGCCGCCAGGTGGAACGACATAAAAACCGCCCTTGCGACCGTGGCAACGTGGTTTCTTACCATGTTTACAAATGCCTATACGAATGTAACAAACGTATTCGCTGCAATCGGTTCATGGTTCGCCGCCAGGTGGAACGACATAAAAACCGCCCTTGCAGCAGTAGCCACATGGTTTTTAACTATGTTCACAAACGCATACACCAATGTAACAAATGTATTCGCTGCAATCGGTTCATGGTTCGGGGCAAGGTGGACGGAGATAAAAACCGCCCTTGCATCCGTTCCAACATGGTTTAAAACACAGTTTGATAACGCATGGACGAACATAAAAAACGCATTTGCCAATGTAACTTCCTTTTTCTCTGATTTATGGGAGAAAATCAAAGGTTGTTTCGTAAATGTCGGTGTGGCTATCGGTTCAGCGGTTGGGGATGCTTTTAAATCGGCAATCAACAGTTGTTTATCAACCATAGAGGGCGTTGTAAATAAGTTTATCGGTATGATTAACGGAGTAATTGGAATTATCAATGAGATACCGGGCGTTTCACTTTCAAAAATAGATACACTTTCACTTCCAAGATTAGCAAAAGGCGGTGTATTAAGAGAGGGTACGGCAATGGTAGCAGAAGCCGGACCGGAACTTTTAAGCATGGTAAACGGAAAGGCAGTTGTAACACCGCTTACGGGTTCGGCGGTAAACACGGCAGCAGACAACCTAAAGGGCAACAATAGCGGTTTCCACCAGGAAATCAATATTACAAGTCCTAAAGCCCTATCCCCTTATGAAGTAGCAAGACAAACGAGAATACAGACCCGTGCAATGGTTATTGCAATGCAGAGGGGGTAAATTATGGCAGATATTACAGTTACTTGCACAAATGATAAAAATGTTTCTATTGCCTTTAGGTGGGATTGGGATAATAACCCATTCCACCTATTAGGGCTTGACGGAATATATGGTTATGATTGCAATGTTACCACATCAGAAAATACCACAACAGACGGCAGCACATACCAGGGAAGCACGGCAAAGGAAAGAAACATTGTAATAACCGCAGAGATTGACGGAGATTACAGAAAGAACCGGGAATTACTGTATAGAGTGTTTCCGAAAGGCAGAACCGGAACACTTGAATATAGCGAGGACGGGGATATAAAAACAATCACTTACAGAGTGGAAAGCGTGACACCAGGGGCAACAACGGGCGTTGTAAGGGATTATACAATTAGTCTTATTTGCACCGACCCGTATTTTAAGGACCTGTCAGATGTGGAAGTGGTAATGGCAAGTTGGGTATCAGATTGGTACTTTGAAAACGGGTTTGATATTAACGGCGTGGAATTTGGACACCGGGAAGCCGAGTTGGTAAAGGAAATTGAAAATAACAACGGTGCGGACAATATCGGAATAACTGCAATATTCAGAGCGGACGGCATTGTAAAAAATCCGGCTATTTACCATTCAGAGAGCGGGAAATATATAAAAGTCGGTTATGCCGGAAATGATTTTGAATTGCAAAGCGGCCAATATGTGGTTATTTTCACGCACACCGGAAAGAAAAATATATACCTTTTGGACGGTGTGAGCCAGGCAGAAATTGAGGAACACAAGGACCGTTACGGAATGATTGATTGGGAAACGGTTGTTTCTATGTACGGAACAATCATAAATCAGTATTTGGACGAGGACGGGGATTTTATACAGTTGCAGGACGGCACAAACACCATTACATACAATGCAGAAAGCGGCATTAACTATTTATCCGTGTCCGTATATTACCGCATTTCATATTTGGGGGTGTAAGAGCATGGAAATTATTGTATATGACCGCAATTTGTACCGCCTGGGGACGATTGAAAACCATACATCCTTACAATGGCATAGAAAATATTACGAGTGTGGCACGTTTGAGTTACACGCCCCGGCAACAGAGGACAACATAAGGCTTTTGCAGCCGGGTAATGTAATAAGGCCAAAGGGAAAGGATGAAGCCGCCGTTATCCGTGGGGACCAGACAGAAGAGGAAAGCACCCTTGTAAATGAGATTGTGCGAAATGGCTATTTTCTGCCTATATATTTTAATGACAGATTGACCGGTCCCATGTTTACATTTAACGGAACGTGTGAAGATGCTATGCGTTATATGATTAACCGCATGGCAGCAGTACCGTTGTTGGAAGTGGCCCCAGGAATAGGGGATGCAACCAAAATAACATTCCAGGCAACCTATAAGAATGTATTAACCTATCTTTCTAAGATTGCCCGGTATTGTGAATTGGGCTTTAGGGTAGTGCCGGACTTTAAGGGTAAGAAAATGACCTTTGAAACATATAAAGGCATAGACAGAACCACGAAGCAAGGCACAAAGCCCCGTGTAATCTTTTCAGAGAGTTACAACAACCTAAACCGTGCAAAACATACCTATTCAGACGAAACCGCCAAAACAAAGATTGTTGTAGGTGGGGCCGGGGACGGTGCGGACCGTATTTATGTAACGGTAGGCGGCGGAACGGGGTTTGATTTACGGGAAGAGTTTTTGGATGCCAAAGACATAAATAAAGATGATTTTTCAACCAATGCGGAATACCTGGAAGCGTTACGCATCCGGGGGGAGCAGTACAAAGCGGAAAACGCCGTGATTGAGAACATAGAAGCCGAAGTGGAAGCCGAGGTTAATTTTATCTATGGCACGGATTACGATTTAGGGGACATTGTGACAGTAGAAAAGGCAAAATGGAACAAAGTATTAAATTTACGCATTACGGAACTTTGCGAGGTTTACGAATACGGCGGAATGTATGTTGTTCCTACTTTTGGGGATGCCCTACCCACAACCATAAATTGGGACAATTAGGAAAGGAGAGGAAAAGCAAATGGCAGTAAGAGGATTTTTTTACAATTCCGTAAATAAAGACCGCTTATACAACGGCCAGGATATGAACGAGGACAAAGCCCCGTTCTATAAAGAGGGTGTGGCGTATGGACATTTGCAAGTAACCGCAGACGGGGAAAGTATGGCGGTAAAGGTGGACGGCGGAAGCCGTACCGGGTACGCATACATCAACTTGCACACAATCCATAATACAACCGTCCTAGAATTGCCCGTGAGCGGTTCAAACGGTACATTGCCAAGAATTGACCGTGTAATATTGCGGAATGATGAAACAGAGCGAAAACCAAGCATTTTTATTTTAGAGGGGGCATATTCAAGCAATCCGCAGCCGCCGGAACTTACGAACAATGACACAATCCAGGAAAAATGTTTGGCGGAAATTTACGTGGCCGCCGGAGCGGTGGCAATATCCCAAAGTGATATTACAGACACCAGGGCAGACACGGGATTGTGCGGTTTCATTGCATCACAGTTTGAGGACTTTGATTTTTCACAGTTCACAAAGCAATTTAACGCATGGTTCGCCCTGGAAAAAAAGAGCATGGAACAAGACCATGCAAATTTCATTGAAGAATACGCCGAAATGACACAAGCATTTATGACGGACCAGGAAGCACAATGGAATAAGTGGTTTAAAGAGAAGCAAACGGAACTTTCCGGGGACATTGCCGGGAAACTGCAATTACAGATTGATGATGTAAAAGAAAAGGTTTACAACATTGCCTTTAAGGTTTACATCATTAGCACATTGGAGCAGATTACAAGCCCGGTAACGGTAAAACTTACGAACAAGACCACGGGGGCCATGCAGACGGTTACAGTTACAAAAAGCCAAATGGGCTTTTATATCACAGAAGCCGGAGAATACACCGTGGAAGCGGATTTGGAAAGTGTTATGGTTACACCGAAAGCCTTTAAGGTTACAAACGATAATCTTATGACAACGCAGAATATTACATTGCGTGAGGGTTCAAACATGGGCTATATCGGAAATTATATTGGTTCATTCATTGCACAATAAAAAGAAAGAGAGGATTAAACAATGGTAGGATTTCCAAAGGTAATTAAAACAAAGGCGGATTTAGTCAACACCTACAAACTTGTGAAGAAAGGCAGATTAAAGAAAGAAGATTGGTTGGCAGCAGTTGAGAAGTTGGAAAATCAGAATTTCATCTTTTGTCCTATCCTGGAGAAAACCGAGGATAGAAAGGGCGTTACCCTTATGTTTGTAAACGAGGTTACAGAGGGGGACAAGGTAAAAGCCGGGAACGTGACTGCAACCGTTAAGACCGTGGAGCATATCGAGGTTGAAAAGGCAGCAGAAGCAGACCAGGAAGCGGCAGCAGCAGAGGGAACGGCGGCAGCAGATGCCGAAACAACCACAAATAACAATCAGACCAAGCACACAATTTTGACACTTTCAAAGGCTATTGCGGCGGATGCGGCTACAATCGGTATTCCGGCAGAGGTTACATTTTATGACCGCCTGGGAATTACAGAAGAGGAAGTGGAGCAGATGAAAGGAGAGTTAGTATAATGGGAAGATTATTTGTTTATGACGAGAATATGACGGACGAGAGGGCGAAAATCACAGTTGCTAAAATGGCCGCCGTATCGGACATTGTAGCGAGTGAAAAGGCGTTTATACAGTATTCCGCAGCCGGACAATTAACCGTGCTTGCCGGGGCAGTTATTGCGGTAGGGGATGCCATTTTTCAGACCGAGGAAACAACACTTTCCGCCGCCAACCTGGACGGTGCAAGCAGTTTTGCACACGGTAAGGATTATTACATTTACTTGTGCGACAATGGCAAGGACAGTTCAAACGAGGTTTATTTAATCTCTGAAAATTCCACATTCCCGGACGGCGTGGAATGGGACGATACAAACACCCGTAAAATTGGCGGTTTCCACTATGGCTTTGTTAGAAATGTGGATGAATACGGCAGAGAAGTAAATACAAGTGGAAGCGTGCGTGGTAGCGGTTGGGAAAGTAACGTGCGTGAGGACATTGCCCCTAACTCTGTATGGACCGCCTTACACCGTCCGAAGTGCGACCCGTCTGGTATGGCATACCTGGGGAATGGTTTGTGGGCTGATATTTACCTTGCATCAGACGATGGGGCGAACGGCTTACAATCTGTATATAATGCAACGCCTATTACGGGTACAGAGGGTTTAAATTGGTATATTGCCAATGAAAAGGCCGCCCGTGTCGGAAAGCGTTTACCGGACCTTGCAGAGTGGTTAATTGCAGCAGAGGGAAGCCCCCAGGGATTAGACGGCAGCAATACAAACGGTTGGACCGCAACAACCAACACCGCAAGAACCGCCGTTGGAAAAATCAAAAATGCAATTTCTGTAAAAAATATTATGGATATTGCCGGGAACGTGTGGGAGTGGCTTAACGAGTTGTGTTTAGACCCAACCGCTGCATCCTGGAATTGGTACAATGTTATGTCCGGCTACGGTCAAATTTATATGCCGTCACAAACAGCCTTGCACGCCCTCCTTGGCGGCGGCTATTGGCACAACGGCGTGCATTGCGGTAGCCGTGCCGTCTTTTGCAACAATTACCCGTGGAACGTGGGCGCGGACATTGGTGTGCGGTGCGTGTGTGACAGTCTGTAATCTGCCAGGGTGGGCGAAAGCCCACCCCATAGAAAAATATATAAACCGAGGATAAAAACATGGCAGAGAACAAGAAAAGCAATCAAGCGGATGCGTATATGGAGAGCATGAAAGCGTATCAAAAGACCTATGATTTTCTTTTATACCTTTATCCCATATTGTCACAGTTTCCGAAATTTGAGAAATTCGCATTGCAGAGCCAAATTAAAACGGCGGTTTTTGAAATGCTTAAATCAGTAATCAGATTTAGAAAGACCGGGACAAAGAGCCATATATATAACGCAGATGTAGAGTTGCAGTTTATCAAAACCCTCATACGGCTTTCCTACGATTTGGAATATCCGGCAATGAGCAAACACAGATACGAAGTATTGAGTAAGAAAATGACAGAATTAGGATGTATCATTGGCGGAATAATCGAAGCCGTAAAGAATGGAAATTGGAAATAATGTTGGCATTGCCAATTTTATTTTGGGGAAACTGTTAATATGCACCGGGCCAGTTCACGGAACTTTCCGAGCCTTGCACGCCCTCATTGGCGGCGGCAATTGGAACAACGGCGTGCATTGCGGTAGCCGTGCCGTCAATTGCAACAATTACCCGTGGAACGTGAACACGAACATTGGTGTGCGGTGCGTGTGTGACTTTATAATTTTATAGACATAGAAGCCCAAGCGGCCACTAGCAAAGATTTACATTTTAAGTAAGTCAGACGGTTTGCCCGTTCCGGTGCGATACCGGACAAACTAACAAAGCAAACCACCTTTTAGTAAAATAGAATATTTGAAAATTGGTAGGGATTAAATGAAAACAGTAAAGGGACTACATGAGAAAATGGGGACCTTTGAAAATGCCAATACTTCATTCCACCGGGCGGCAAGGTGCAAGCGGTACACGAATGAGGTATTGGCTTTTTCTATGGTTAAGGAAGAGGAACTTTTAAGAGCAACCGAGGAAATACAGAATTTAACATATAGACAAGGGGAATATAAGATATTTAAGGTGTTTGAGCCAAAAGAACGGCTTATTATGGCGTTGCCGTTCTATGATAGAGTGGTGCAACACATGATTTGTAACGCTATTCAACCCGTATTTGAAAACGGATTTTATTACCATTCTTACGCTTGCCGGAGCGGTAAGGGGATGCACGCCGCAAGTGATACATTGTATCAATGGATGTATGAAACAGAGGTAAAGCAAGGGTTAAGGATGTATGCCTTTAAAGGGGATATATCAAAGTATTTTGCATCTATACCGCATGACAAATTAAAGGATGAAAACCGCCGCTATATAGGGGATAAGAAAGCCCTTATGTTAATGGATGATATTATAGACCACAACGGCATATTGCCGGACGGCGTGGGAATACCCGTTGGAAACCTCACAAGTCAGTTATTTGCGAATGTGTACGGCAATAAGTTAGATAAATTTTGCAAGCACGTTTTACATATTCCGTATTTTGTGCGGTACATGGATGATTTTATTATCCTATCGGATGATTTGGAGCAGTTAAAAGAATGGGTTAAGAGAATAGAAGAATTTTTGGAAAATGAAATGCTTTTACATATTAACCCTAAAAGCACAATCCTATACGCCGGGAATGGTATAGATTTTTGCGGATATATCCACTATGCAGACCACAAGAAAGTAAGAAAATCATCTATCAGAAAGCTAAAGCAAGATGTAAAGGCGTATGAGTTGAGCAAATTGCCGCCGGAAGAATTTAACCGGAAGTATGAAAGCAGAAAGGGACATTTAGGACACGCCGACACATACCACATTGCAAAGGCGGTTGAATACGAATTGTTGTTCTATGAATGGGAACGCCTGGAAGCAACGGCGTAAAAAGGGTCAGAATAAAAAGCCGTTCCATTATATGATTTACTTGTAAAAAACAAGGAAAGGAGCATGGAACAATGGAGAAAATGTTTAACTTTATTTCCGTGATTGTCGGATTGGTTGGCGGTTTTATCGTTTCGTTGTTCGGCGGTTGGGATGTGATGTTATACACAATATTGCTTTTTGCTATCCTGGATTATTTCACGGGCATTTTGAAAGCAGTCTATAAAAAAGAACTTTCAAGTGCAATCGGATTTAAGGGGATTGTAAAAAAAATCATGGTATTTGTGGTTATCGCAGTTGCCTACAACGTGCAGAGAATGACCGGGGACACAATACCATTAAGGGAAATTGTTATTGTTTTCTTTATCTGCAATGAAGCACTTTCCATTTTGGAAAATGCGGCGGAATTTATCAACATACCGCAGCAGTTAAAAGATGTGCTTTTGCAGTTAAGGGACAAGAACGCAGCGAAAGCGGAAGAAAAAGAAGAAAGCGAGGAATAAGACATGGCAACAAAAGACCAGGTAAACGCCTTTATTGCAAAATTGGCAGCAATCGCAAGAAAAGAATATTTAACCCGTGATAAATGGGTTTTACCGTCCGTATGTATCGCACAGGCCGCATTAGAAACCGGGTGGGGAACATCCGGGCTTATGACAAAAGCCAATGCGTTTTTTGGCATTAAGGCCGGCAGCAGTTGGAAAGGTAAGGTTTACAGTAGTAAAACAAACGAGTGCTATGACGGTAAGACCTACACGCAGATTACCGCCGCTTTCCGTGCTTATGATAGCCTGGAAGAGAGCGTGGCGGATTATTACAATCTGATTTGCGGAAGTTCCCATTATGCCGGAGCAGTAAACAACGGAAACGCCGAAAGTGCCATTACCGCAATCAAAAACGGCGGATATGCAACAAGTCCTACATACATCAAGAATGTAATGAACATCATCAATTCTTACAACCTTACACAGTATGATACATGGGACGGAGAGAACCAGGGACCGGCGAACAAGGAAACCCACGGTTATAAGGTGGGGGACAAGGTAAGAGTGATTGACAACATCACATACAACGGGGTGCGTTTCGCAACCTACTATGATGAATATGATGTTATCCAGGTAAACGGGGACCGTGTTGTTATCGGTATCGGTAACACCGTGACGGCAGCAGTAAACGCCGCCAACATTGCAAAGGATGAAGAGATTGCAGAAGCCCCGGCGGATGCAGAAGTACCAACCGACATTCCGACCCAGGAAGAAACAGAAAACGCCCACGGCTTCAAGGTAGGGCAGAAAGTAAAGGTTATCAATGCTTACGATTACTACGGCAATATGTTTAAGTGTTGGTACAGTAAATATGATGTTATCGAGGTTAAGAATGACAGAATTGTTATTGGTATCGGTAACACCGTGACGGCAGCAGTAAACGCCGCCAATTTAGCAGCAGCATAAGCAACGCCGCCTTTAGGAATTTGGCTACCAAAAGAGCAAGGAAATAATGTATATCACGGAACTAAAAGCACACCTTTAAAAAGTGTGCTTTTTCTTTATTTTAAAAGATTTTTAAAATAGTACGGAATATGTATTGACATAGTACGGAATATGTAATATAATAAAGACAGTTAAGAGAGGAACACAAAGAAAATGAGGAAAAGAAAATGTGGGAAGTAGTAAAAACAGTAAAGGGATATGATATAACAAGAATGACCGGAAGCCGTGGTGCTTACCATGTATCAGTAAGAGAGGGGAAAGGCTTTAGAGAGTTCCACACATTCAAAACCATAAAGGCAGCGGTTGAGTTTATCGAAACTGCACTATAAGCATTAAGCCGGGGAAAAGTTCCCGGCGGAAAGGAAAGACAATATGGAAAAGTGGTTGAAAGATGCAAGGGAAAAGGTTAAAGGGGAAGCGGAAATGGCATTGTGGAGTTGCAAGAGATTAGCAGAAACGGAAAGTTTAGAAAAAGATTGGGTTATTGAGGAATTTCTAAAAGAATTTAATAAAATAAAGAATAGGGCGGAAGAATAGCCGCCCGACAACTAAAACGGCCACACCGTGAACGGGTGCGAGTGTCCCAAGCCACTATAAACCGTTGAGGGGTTGCAACAATAGGCGTTGCGGTACTGTCTGACAAGTTTTGACCCACGTTTTAATGTGAAACGGGGAAGCAATGAGGAATACACCGGGCAAGGGTGCATTGCTTATATACACAATCGTTTAGACCAATGCCTGGAAACCCAAAACGCCTATATGATGCAACTATATATTGAAACCCGTTGTTTCTGTGATTTTATCAATGGTAAATACACGCACTTTTAAGCCTGGCACATTCCGCCGGGCTTATTGCACATAAAAATAAATTTAAAATAGTACGGAATATGTATTGACATAGTACGGAATATGTTATATAATAAAGACAGTTAAGGGAGATACACAAACTTAATGAGTAATGGGCAAGCATAGAAAGGAGAACTTCATGGACGAGGATATGAACGTAGGCGAGTTACTTAAAGAAACGGCAGAAGAAAATCAGACCAGGAAAATACTTGAAATATTAAACGAGTGTAAAGACCTGGCAGAAGCCAAAGAAAGAGTAAAAGCCCTACTTAATAAGTAAGGCTTTAGGGAAACAGAAAGGGCGGTGGACTTGCCAAAGCCGCCCTAAACTGTAAAAAGTATTATACACCATTTGGCAAGAGAAAGGAAGAGGGCGTAAATGCCAAAAATAAAAAAAGAGTTCGACCAGACGAAATATCAGAACGAATATAAAAAGAAAACCTATGACCGCATGGAATTACTTGTGCCAAAGGGAGAAAAAGCAGTAATAAAGGAAAAAGCGGCAGCAGTAGGGACAAGTGTAAATGAGTTTGTGTATTCAGCAGTAAAAGAAAAAATGGAAGCAATGGAAGCAGTAACAGAAACAGAAGAGTAACACGGAAGAAAGCGAGGGAACACAACATGGGATTATTTAGTAACCTATTTTCTAAAAAGAACACGGCAGCAGTACAACCGCAGCCCGTACAGATGCCGGAAGAAAAAAAGCCGAGGTATATTATAAAAAACCAACGGTTTATCCTGGACAATGTAAAAGACCACATGGAAGATATTATGGACCTTGTGGATGAAAACGAAGATTACAAAATGAAAGACCGGGATTTTATAGATGAAAAACAAGAAAATGAAAAAGTATTTCAATATGAAATAAACGAAAAAGCTACAATAACCACTATATCTTGTGAGGGGGGGGCGGAGCAACTACAAGTATTTGTGCGTAATACCCACATTGGAGATATAAAAAAGGGCGGCATAAGTAGAGTAAAAAATCTTTTAAAAAAAGGCAATATAGAAAATATATGGGTTGAGGTGTCCGGCGGAAAATATAAAATGATAAAGGAATGGGATGATGAATATACCGTATTAGACACAGAAACACCATTTAGTATTACCATTGAAATAACCTATAAAGAAGAAATCACAGAATAAGTAAAGGAACATAGGAAACAGACGGGGACAACAACGGATTATTCCGGGTTGTCCCTATTGCCGTATCAAGGGGGTTATTTTTATGGGTAGAAAATACAAACAGTTAAGCCAAAATGATAGAATATCAATGGAAACACTACTTAACAAAGGTCATTCCGTACAAGAGGTTGCGGATTATTTGCACGTTCACAGAAGCACTATTTACAGAGAAATGAAACGGGGCGAGTATGTACATAGAAATTCAGACTATACGGAAGAGGTGCGTTATAGTAGTGATAAGGGGCAGCAGACCCATGATTGGAACGCCCAGGGCAAAGGCAGAAATATTAAAATAGGCAATGATATTAAATTGGCGGAATACATAGAAAATAAGATTGTAGAAAATAAATATAGCCCGGAAGCAGCATTGGCAGCAGTAGCAACAAGCGGAATAGAATTTAGCACCACTATAAGCGTAAGAACCCTATACCGCTATATTGATAACGGCATATTCCTTAAACTTACCAACAAGCATTTACCCGTTAAGGGTAAGAAGAAAAAGAAAAACAAGAAAGTCCAGGTACAGAAGAGGGCAGCAGCCGGGGAGAGCATAGAGAACCGCCCGGATGAAGTGGCAACCCGTGAAACATTCGGACATTGGGAAATGGACACCGTAAAGGGTAAACAAGGCGTTACAAAATCATGTATGCTTGTATTAACAGAGAGAAAGACCAGGGACGAGATTATATTTAAACTGAAAGACCAAAAGGCGGAAAGTGTGGTGGATGCCCTGGACCGTTTAGAAAGAAAATGGGGAGATATGTTTTCTAAGGTGTTTAGAAGCATCACAGTAGATAACGGCGTGGAGTTTTCGGATTGTAAGGGCATGGAGCGTTCAGCATTGACACCAGGGGAGAAACGCACATATCTATTCTACTGCCACCCATACAGTAGTTGGGAGAGAGGGACCAACGAGAACACCAACAAGCTAATCCGCCGCCATATCCCTAAAGGGGAAGATTTTGACGAAAAGCAAGATAGGGACATTGAATTTATAGAAAATTGGATAAACACATACCCACGGGGTATTTTTGGTTTCAAAACATCAGAAGAATTATTTAAAGAAGAGTTAGAAAAAATCACGGCATAATATTTTTTCAAAAACTTGTCGCAAAACTATTGACAAAATATAAATCACGTACAAATCAAAAGAAAAGTTTTGCAAACAATAAAATGTATGTTATAATAATATAACTGAATTAAAACGAACGAAAATAAACTCACGGGGGTATTCGAAATGCGAAACAATGAATCATCAGAAAACTATTTAGAGACCATACTTATTCTCAGCAAGAAGCTTCCTGTGGTACGCTCAGTTGATATAGCAAATGAGCTTGGATTTAAGAAATCCAGCGTGAGTATAGCCATGAAAAACCTTAGAGAGAAGAACAATATCACAGTTAGTGATGCAGGCTTTATCACACTCACAGAGTCAGGAAGACAGATAGCAGAGATGATATACGAAAGACATGAGCTTTTGTCAGAGTGTCTTGAGAAGCTTGGTGTTGATAAGGAGATTGCAGCAGAGGACGCATGCCGTATAGAGCATGTCATCAGTCCTGAGAGCTTTGAAGCAATCAAGAAGCATATACATAAGAGCTGATATATGAAACCAGTACCGCAGGGTACTGGTTTTTTAGTGTATCGTTTTTCTTGTATATATGAGAAAAATCATCTATAATAGTGAAGCTGTAATCGGCGACATAAAATCTGAAAGGGGAAAAGATGAAACAGATATTAAAATATTTGAAGGAGTACAAAAAGGAATGCATCTGTGCTCCGTTATTTAAGCTGCTGGAAGCATCCTTTGAGCTTATAGTACCGCTTGTCATGGCGGCAATCATTGATAACGGAATTACGGCTTCGGACAAGCCATATATATGGAAGATGGGAGGTGTGCTGGTGCTGCTTGCGGCAGTTGGTCTGGTAAGCTCGGTCACAGCACAGTATTTTGCGGCAAAGGCGGCAGTTGGTTTTTCCACAAAACTTCGCCATATATTGTTTGAAAAGATAGAGTCACTGTCATTCTCAAAGATGGATACAGTGGGCACATCGACACTTATCACGAGGATGACAAGCGATATAAACCAGGTGCAGTCAGGAGTCAATCTGGTACTTCGACTCTTCCTTCGCTCGCCATTTATTGTATTCGGAGCTATGGCGATGGCTTTTACAGTAAATGTAAGAGCGGCAATGGTTTTTGTAGTTACTATACCTCTGCTTTCAATAGTGGTATTCTCAGTTATGGCTGCAAGCCTTCCGCTTTACAAAAAGGTGCAGAGCTCTCTTGACACAGTGCTTTCACACACCAGGGAGAATTTAGAGGGAACCAGGGTTATAAGAGCTTTCAATAAGCAAAATGATGAGATTGACAGCTTCAACAGGGACAACGAGTTTTTAACCAATATGCAGCAGGTTGTAGGACGAATCTCAGCACTCACCAATCCTCTGACCTTTATCATTATAAATATCGCAACAATCGCAGTTATCGTATCAGGCGGCAAGCAGGTATACGCAGGAATCCTCACACAGGGTGAGGTTGTGGCACTTGTAAACTACATGTCACAGATACTTGTCGAGCTGATAAAGCTTGCAAACCTCATCGTACAGGTGACAAAGGCAGTGGCGTGCGGTAATCGTATAGCGGATGTGCTTTCTATCCCATCAAAGCTTCCTGAGAAAAATCCTAAGCTCATTGATGCAAAGGACGGCGCACCTGAGGTTGAGTTTGACCATGTCTGCATGACCTATGAGGGAGCGGCCGATGAGACACTCACAGATATAAGCTTTACAGTGCAAAAGGGGCAGACGATCGGAATCATTGGTGGTACAGGTTCAGGAAAATCAAGCCTTGTAAACCTTATCCCGAGGTTTTATGATGCCACAAAGGGTACTATAAGGATTCAGGGAAATGATATAAATGACTACGATGCAGTGCAGCTTCGAGATAAAATCGGTGTTGTAATGCAAAAGGCAGTGCTTTTTGCGGGAACGATAGCCGACAACCTGCGCTGGGGCAAAAATGATGCCACAGAGGAGGAAATGTGGAAGGCACTCGATATTGCACAGGCGACAGAGGTTGTAAAGGGCAAAGAGGGAGGCCTTGACTACATGATAGAGCAGGGAGGCAAGAATTTATCAGGCGGTCAGAAGCAGCGTCTTACAATTGCCAGAGCGGTCGTAAAGGATCCTGACATACTTATACTTGACGACAGTGCATCGGCACTTGATTTTGCTACAGATGCGAGTCTTCGCGCGGCATTAAAGGGCATGCATGGTGACAAGACAATATTTATCGTGTCACAGCGTACCTCATCTATCCGGTTTGCGGACAATATCATAGTGCTCGACGACGGACAGATGGTTGGCTTCGGACCTCATGAAAAGCTGCTTGAGACATGCGAGACCTACAAAGAGATATATGATTCACAGTTTAAAAAAGAGTCGGATATGACCAGACAAAAGGAGGTGTAAAGTATGGCTATGGATAATGCGAAGATGAATAAAGCAGGCACAATGCGCAAGGTATTAAGATACATGAAGAGATATATTCCTTTGCTTGTAATTTCACTTGCCCTGTCTGTTGTTACAGTGGCGCTTACGCTTTATTTTCCAATTCTCACAGGACGCGCAATTGATTTGATCGTAGGAAAAGGAAAGGTTGATTTTACAGCTATGACAGCCATCCTCACAAGAGCAGCAATAATAGTCGTCATAGCGGCAGCAGCCCAGTGGCTTACAAATATCTGCAACAACAGGATGACCTACAACATAGTGAGGGATATAAGACGTGATGCATTTTTAAACATTGAAAAAATGCCACTTTCCTATATTGACAGCCACTCACACGGTGATATGGTCAGCCGTATCATCGCCGATGTAGATACATTTTCAGAGGGACTTTTGATGGGCTTCACGCAGCTCTTTACAGGAATTGCAACAATAGCAGGTACGCTTATTTTCATGCTTACAATAGATGTGAAGATATCATGCATTGTAGTGCTCATCACACCTCTGTCACTTTTTGTGGCAAGCTTTATCACTAAAAAGACATATTCCATGTTTCAGCTACAGACAAGAACAAGGGGAGAGCAGACATCACTCATCGACGAGATAGTAGGAAATGAAAAGGTCGTACAGGCCTTCAACCATGAGGATGAGGCGCTTGAACAGTTTGACGAGATAAATGACAGATTACAGAAATGCTCACTGAGGGCAACATTTTTCTCAAGTCTTACAAATCCGTGTACACGTTTTGTCAACAGTATTGTGTATGCCGGAGTCGGAATTTTTGGTGCCATGAGTGCACTCACCGGCGGAATCACAGTAGGACAGCTTTCATGCTTCTTATCATACGCCAACCAGTACACCAAGCCGTTCAACGAGATATCGGGTGTCATCACAGAGCTTCAGAACGCACTTGCCTGTGCTGCTCGTATCTTCGAGCTGATTGAGGAGAAAAAGGAGATACCGGATGCTTCGGATGCGGTAACACTCGATGAGGCAGACGGCCGTGTGGACATAGAGGATGTTTATTTCTCATATGTGCCGGATAAAAAGCTTATTGAGGATTTCAATTTCCACGTAAAGCCTGGACAGCGCGTGGCTATCGTAGGTCCGACAGGCTGTGGAAAGACGACTATTATCAATCTGCTTATGAGATTTTATGATGTAAACAGTGGAACAATTAAGGTGAGTGGACACGATATCAGAAAAATCACGCGCGAGAGTCTTCGTGACAATTATGGTATGGTGCTTCAGGAGACATGGCTCAAGAAGGGCACAATCCGTGACAATATCATAATGGGAAAGCCTGATGCCACAGATGAGGAAATCATTGCAGCAGCAAAGGCATCCCATGCCCACAGCTTTATCAGACGTCTGCCGAAGGGCTATGACACTGAAATCGGTGAGGACGGCGGCAGCCTGTCACAGGGACAGAAGCAGCTATTATGCATCACAAGAGTCATGCTCTGCTTACCGCCTATGCTGATATTGGATGAGGCTACATCATCGATTGATACACGTACAGAGATTAAGATTCAAAAAGCGTTCCTTACCATGATGAAGGGCAGGACAAGCTTTATAGTGGCTCATCGTCTGTCCACCATAAGGGAAGCGGATATTATCCTTGTTATGAAAGATGGAAAGATTATAGAGCAGGGCAATCATGAGAGCCTGCTTGCAGCGGACGGATTTTATGCGAACCTCTATAATAGCCAGTTTGCATAGCATAGGGCTATAGAAATGCAAGGCAGTCACTCCGGCGGCTTACGCCCCTTACGATGTGGTTGAAAGCTTTTTGTGTTGAAGATAGCGAAAGAGTAAGGGAAGGTGACCGGCGCACGGGGAATTTGCCCCCGGCAGAGGTGCTCCCGAAAGAGCGACTAGCGCAGCGGCTTAGATACTGTAGAATTATGCCCATGAAACGCAGAAATGCCCCGGCATGGACGCCGGGGCAAGGAGAAACCGCGCCATGGACGGCGCGTTTCGACGGTTTCGTCAAGCATAGAAAATCTAAAAAGCATAATTTGTACAGTATCTTAGCTGCGTAGCGTTAGCTCGTCGGGAGCACCTCTGCCGGGGGCAAATTCCCCGTGCGCCGGTCGTCTTCCCGTATTATTGAAAAATACCAAGCAATCCACACCTATTGCGCAGCATCAGGAGCCACATACGAGTATGCATTGGACATCTTTGCAGCATTGTTTGTCAGAGTGACAGCCTCTCTGTAGTAGGCAACAACAGGAGTGCCCTTATCCACAGCGTTGAACAGCTGCTCTGCAAAAGCAGGCGGCACATTGATACATCCGTGTGAGCCGGAGGTTTTGTAAATTGTTCCTCCGAAGGTATCACGCCAGCTGGCATCATGGATACCTATATTGTAGGCAAACGGCATGAAATAGCTGACAGGAGAAGAGTAACCCTCACCGACAAGAGTAGCATTTCTCTGCTTGTAAACAATCTTGTATACACCATCTACGGAACCATTCTGACGGGCGAGATTACCTGATACGAAATCCGACTCCATCTGGAGAGCACCATCCTTGTAATACCACATGTGCTGCTTTGTGTAGTCAATCTCTATGTATGTATTACCTATGTCGTCAGCGCCTCGGTAGAGAGCAGTCTGCTCGTAAACAGGTTCTCTTTCCACTGGCTTGCCTCCCTCTAAATCTGAAAGGAGCTGGGCTTTCTCTTTTATCTTGCTGACTACCCATCCGTAGTCTCCACCACCTATTTCAATAGTGTCACCTGAGGATGTTTTGAATGAGCGTTTGCGGCCGAAGGTATTGTATTTGGAAGCAAGCTGCTGGACATATTTAGTGACCTTGGCATCATCTATGTTCACGTTGCCGTCATCTGAGATGCTTAGCATATCAAGGATTTTGGCTGAGTCAAGTTTCTCATCGGCACCTTCAATTTTGTATGTGACGGTTGAAGCAGTGTATTTGTCGAGGGCTTCTTTTTCATTTTTGATTGTAT
>ERZ1673739.575-NODE-575-length-50339-cov-46.071176_pt1 | contig 50339 bp, 77 predicted proteins | sample MGYA00580210_ERZ1673739 | MGnify/ENA primary metagenome ERZ1673739 (study PRJEB41218, sample SAMN15661749) | gut metagenome | host: Homo sapiens | place: Canada: London | collected 2015-08-20/2019-03-30 | study: EMG produced TPA metagenomics assembly of... | reverse complement strand
TCTTCTTTAAAAGGAAACGTTACCTAACTCATGACTAAAGTCACGAGAGTGCGGTAAATGCTCTTCAAAAAAGTATTTCTTGCATTTTCGAAAAATAGTGATATACTTAATTCATGGATTAACATCCTGGAAGACATCCTTATTACATAATATACAAGTCTTCCTATATACTCCCCTTAAGGTCTGTGTTTTATCACGGATCTTTTTATTTTTCTGATTTTTTGTTTTACTTGATGCCTTAAGATCTCTTTCATTTTTCTATAAAAATCACGTTCTAGCAGGTCTTGTTTCATGAGATTGCATTCTTTACAACAACACTGTAGATTTTTTTCATAATTCGTTCCGCCTTTTGACAATGGGACAATATGATCAATTGTCATCTCATCGAATGGGATGAATCTTCCACAATACACACAACGTCCTTCTGATTGATTGTATACGCTCATCCGAGTTTCTTGAGGAAATACAATCCGCTTGCTCATGTCTTCACTTTGTATTTCTTTTGTTTGTTGAGCTGGAATTGGAATAGGATCAGAAATTACTTCAGACTTTGACTCTGGTTTTGCCAATTCTTCTGCGATAAATCCACTCGTTTTCTTAGGAGCATGTGATTTTATTTTTTTAATTTTCGTTTTTGAACTAAAGATTGTTGCTTTGTCCTTATCTGTTGTTTTACCGATACCACCTGATGGACTCTCAACAATATAACTGGTTGTTCCTGATGCTGTCTTTTTTAATACATATCCTACAAACATAATTTTTTCTCCTTTCTATAAAATTCTTCTTTATTATAAATATGAAGGATTTTCAGATTCTCAAAATTCATATATAAAAAAAAGGACCATCTCTGGTCCCTTAAAAATTATTTCATCAGCTGCGAAATATCGATCATTGTATTTCCATCGCCTGAAACAGTTGGAAGCTTTCCATCCCATTTCTTCAGATATTGCTGCACAAGAAGCTTATTGGTTAATCTCTTTTCCAAAATCTTATTAGACTCTGCTTCTGCTTTTGCATTAATGATCTTTGTTTCTGCATCTTTCTGAGCTTTTAGGCGATTCTGTTCTGCTGTTTCTACTCTTTTCTTTGCAACAGCTTCATCTGCAATTGCCTTTTCAATCTCACTGCCTGCGTTCATATCTTTGATAGTTAATTGCACAAGCTCAACACCTTCAGACTTCAACATTTTAGACAATGTTTTGGTAGATAAGTCATAGATCTCATTCTTCTTTGACCCTAAGACATCGATTACATTATACTGGGTTGCAACTGTTCCAATTGCTTTTTGAGCATAATTGCTAATGATATTCTTCTTTAAAGTATCAAGAGTCGTATAACGCTTATATACTTTGAATGCATCTTTCTGGTTTACGCGAAATTTCACATTGACTTGTGCTGTCACAAACTGGGCATCCTTTGTTTGGATATTGACCTTTTTGATCGTTCGTTCTTCAACCGTTGTTGGGATACAGTAGATCTGATCCAATGGTGTTTTGAATGCGATTCCTTCATTTAATGTTTTTTCACTGGTTCCACTAAGGATACTCCAGCGAATTCCTACATTATTTGAAGGAACTTTTACAATACAAAATGACAACAAGAATGCAATAAAAGGAACAAGAATCCAAACCGCTTTTTTCGAGAGATAAATACTTCTTTCCTCCCGGTCATATAATGTGATCCATGCGACCAATACTGTTAATGCAATCGTGATAATTTGAAACATTCATTTTCTCCTTTCTTCATTTATTACAAATATGAGAGAAAATTTAAAAATAATTTTTCACATATAAAAAAGAGACCATTTCTGGTCCCTTAAAAATATTTTATTTACTTATTTTCAATTTGTTTTATCCAACGATCACCAATTTCCGTTAGTAAGGTAATATACATTCTTTGTTCATGTATAGTTAATTTACCATTTTTCATTTTTTTTTCAAATTGTTTGTATTCCTCAACCAAGTCACTATCTGTTCTTCTTTTATAAATACTTTCCATTCTTATTATCTCCTATTTCTGCAAAAATTTTAAAACTCATCCCATTCTTCATCAATGATCAATCCAAAAGCAGGATGATATTCTGCTTCGCATATGACGTGTTTTTCATAAATCCTATATCCTTTTTGCAAAACATATTTTACTGGAAATGGGCATTCAAACATATCTAAATCGCCGTCTTCAATTGCTTCATTTAATTTACATTCCGGGATTGCCATAATAGAGTGTCCACAGTCTGGAAAATAATAATTAAATTCTCTTAATTCTTCTGGCAAACCTTTGTAATTATCTTTTCGAACTCCTGAAAGCCCTTCAACACTTCTACGAATTGTGTTTGATTCAGCTTTTTCTTCTGACGCTTCATTGACTGAGTCATCATCAAAGATTGACCAAGCTAGTGTTCTACAGAAATCTCCGGACCAATCTGTAATTACAAAACAAAATGGAGTTGGGATATCCATTATGAATGGAAGCTTTGGATGACACTCTCCTAATTCTTTTCCAGTCAACTCTTTTTGAGCGTCATTAATCGCTTTCATAGCAAATGATAATCCAGTTTCGTCCTTACAACCTACTGTTGTCAACAACACAATATCTTCACCTTTAGCTTCTATCATGACTGTTGCAGAATAAAAGGATCCATCGGCCACAATGTGCAATTTTGTTTCGTCCATGAATGGAACTGTGTAATTACATGAAATACCTCTTTCGAATTTAATAAGCTCTCTTACTCGAATTCTTATTTCTTTTTCGACTTCATTCGAATATGATTTCCGCATATGCCCTGTCATCAGTGTATAATGATGTATATATTCCATTATTTATCTACCTTAACCCTTCTCATTTCTCGCTGTTCTTTTTTATATTGTTCAATAGCTTCAAGTGCATCTTCAGTATAGCAGAAGTCAAATTTTTTGGCAAAATTATTTACTGATCGATAATGAGCAACAGGTATTTCTACGCATCCCTTTTCACGATTATATCGGCTATTTATAATTTTTCTGGATGCATTGTAAATTTCGTTGTTTCTTCCACTCCAGTGTAATGCCAGAACTTTATTTTTGGAATCATATTCAATCCATCTTGTTCTTTCTTTTTCATAATCACCTGTAATTGCTTTTTCTGTAATTTCAGCATCGTGAATACAAATTGCATATCCATTTCTTAATAATTCATGGCCAATTTCAGCTGCTCGATCAGGATATTTTCCAGTTTCTTCATTCAAACGACGATACCAGCAGCAATCATCTTCATTCCATCTATAGCCTTTTGTCTTAGCCAAATCGATGAAATCCTGATTCTTCAGATAAAACAGACATATTTTATCAAGTTTCTTAACGATTTCTACAACGGCTTTATACTGCAAATCTTCTGGGGCAACAGCATCAATATCAATAATTCTTTCTCTGCGTTCCTTTTCTTTTTAGTTCGTTCATATTTAGTTAAAAACTCTCTTTTGCTGTTGAATCGATCTAAATCTAACCAGAAAGAAGCTACTGTTTCGTTTTCAATCATTTCCTGTGCCGTCCTATTATTTTCAAATTCATTATAAAAATCCAATCGAATTGTATTTGCCCATGCCACTTGCTTTTCTGATCCTGTTAGTTCTGGGAATCCATATTCTTTTGACAGCACCTCAGAGTTTTTATTTTCTTCTACAATCTGTTGTTCTCTTTCTTTTTTCGCACATTGTGGACATAGATGAGAAAAAGCATAATCTATTTTTCGTTGCCTATCACGCATTTTTCCAATCACATTTACTACGCCATCGTGTCCACAAGCATAGGTTCCTTCATATTTTGCCATATTCAGATTCTTCCTTTCCAAAATGTCTTTCAGCGATTTCTACAAAAAACTGTTTTTCAACAATATCCATAATCATAATGAAATCTAAGTATCCGTCCGGATAAAGTTCGCTTTTATACATTCTAGCATATTTTACGAAACTTTCACATCTTTTCCCAGTTTTCTTTGATTCGGTATAATCCTGCCATATGAGGTTTAAGTCATCCTCACTCACTTTGTCAAAAAGCCTATATATGTTCATGGCTATATCACACCTTTCTTAGTAATATCTTCTTACTACAAATATGAAAGAAATCCAAGAAACAAAAAATCACATATAAAAAAAGAAGCTCATTCCTGAGCTCCCAATATATTATTCCATTCTTTACAATAACCTTTTTTCTTTTAAAGTATACAACGCTTCTTTACATCCATATTTCTGAACCCATGTTTTTAAAACAAGATTAGAAAGATCGATCTGCGCAACATAAATATCGTTCTTTAGAATCATAAGGTCGTGCACAAAATAATCTCCAACCCATCCATTTAACAAGGATTCATCCACATCCAAAATACAAGGAGTGATTTCATAATCAAATCCCGTGATATATAGTTTGCGGTCATCTTTTAAAAGTGACTTTAATGATTTCATAACATTTTTTACTAAATGATTCTTTTCTTTATCTTCTGAAAGTATTGTATTTGAAGAGGAATTTAATCTGCGATCTTTGATTTTTTCTAATCTTCTCGCAATTTCAATTTCCTGCTGTAATTCTTCTAAGCGACTTGCTGCTTCTCCACAAATACAAGCCTGTTCTCCTAATTTCGATGACTTTTCCAAAATTCTTAATTCTTTGATCAGTTCTTTTGTTTCCATCTTACTCTACCTCCTCAATTTTGATCTTGTCATTATATAATTGTTTTCCTGTAGCGGATAACACAAATCTGTTTTTCTTGATATTAGCCAGAATCCTGTCATATTCTCTCAACACATTTTTTAGATAGTTCCCGAATTCTTTCTTTGCTTTATTAATGTCATCTTCTGTACTATAAAAATACAGCACGTCCCCATCCAAAAACAAAGAATTATCTCGTTCCCACTCTTTCTGTTTGTTTAGTACTTTTTCCATTTCATTTTTCGCAAGATTATTAGAATCATTGTATTCAAAACAATTACTAGAAGAAGCATTTAATTTATAAGAAGTCCTGCCATCCGTTACTTCATATTTTTTCACTTTAATCTTGCCAACAACAAGCTTATATTCATATAAATTCATAAAAACACCTCACTCTTTTTGATCTTTTCGAAAAATCAAACCATAAATTTTAATTTCATCCATGAAATTTGAATAACCAAGATCCTCACAACACATAGATACTTCACAATACCCACAAGTATTTTCATGAATTTGATCATACAGTTCTTCTTTTTCTTCTTCAGAAGCATTTCCAGATCTTACTTTTTCGTATTCTGTTTGATCAATCCAACATGTATCTCCAGAAGCACAAGCTGATATTTTCAACATGCATTTTCCAACCTTATGTTCTACAAGCATATCAATAATCTGTTTCCATTGATCATCAGTTAATTCCATTGTTTTGTATTCTGTATTGTCATATTCAGCAACTTCTTGTGAGGTATTGTTGAATTCCGTCTCTGCTAAATCTTTGTATAAAGCATTTAAGTTCCGCATTCGAGCAACAAATCCATCAAATTCATAAATTTGTTCTTTTGTCAAGAACGTCAATTCGTTTAAAAATGGATAATGTATTGCAGCTCCATTTTCTTTGATTAAGCCTCTTCGGATTTCTATGTATAAAGCTTCTCTCATTTTCATGTCATCGATAGAAAGCAAAAACGTTTCTCTCAGTAATATCTTATCTTCTAATGACATTTCCTTGATTTGATCAATAGTTAATGTATCCAAATTCTCATGAATTCTTTTTCGATGCTGTTCTTCCATCTGATACAACTTATCAAGTTTTTCTTTTTCTTCTAATAACGTATTTAATAGGTTATTCATAGGTTTTCTCCTTTATTTATTAATACTGCGTTCGGAGACTCGTGACTTTAGTCGTGAGAGGAGAACGCAGAGATTTTTATGACACAAAGACCAGACCCTGATTGTGAACAACGATCTTGCATTTCTTTGCAGGGAAATCCTTGTCTCTCATTCCAACCGCCTGAAGATATTGTCCATTGCTATGCTGTCCACGCATGACATATCGAACGCCTTGATAATAAAAGACAGCTCCTGGCATGAGACGATCCAGACGATTGTAACGCCGGATACTTTTCTTGACTTTTAACTGACTGATCATTTTTCTGGTCTGTTCTTCTCCATATCTCTCAACCTGTCGTTTTCTCCATCCCTGAAGAGAATCGTCCTTTTGTCCTTCCGATTTTTTGCGGTTCTTGGCAATTTTCTTTCCTTCATGATAGTATGCACGAGAGGTCTGAGCTTTGATCCGGCTGCGATCCTGTCTGCGGAATTGCAGGATCTCATGCACATGATCGAACTCTGGGGCTTTCTCTGGGACATGCTGTAAAGCAAGAACTGCGATACACCAGGCATCGACCTCATGCAGCTGCTCTTCTTTTGTCTTATGATATCCAAGGGATCTTCGGACCATGGAGGTATCTCGTCCAGAACAGTAATGAACATGTTCCTTCCCGAATTCCTGTTCCAGTCGTTTGCAGATAAATGGAATCGCCTGATTTAAGACACTGACCGCTGCATAACGTTTGTTCAGCCCAGCTTTCTTTTTCTTCAGACGGTCCTCAAATCTTGCATCTTTATGGACTCTCTCATGACATTTGCAGCATAATCCTGCGATGTTTCCGATCGTGTTGGACCCTTGCATACTCCGTGGTACGATATGATGCCGGTGCTCGATCGGACTGTTACACATTAAACAGTGCCCATCCTGCAGATCTTCAATGGCTACGTTCAAGTCATCATAACCCTTTAACGGTCCATTCTGGAAATCGACACCACTGATGCTCGGATCTTCCAGAGATAGAAAAGCGAACCGGTTGATCTCGATCGCGACATCGGTGATCGGCAGGAATTTCTGCATTTTATGGATCAGATTGATGTGTGTCCGCACCAGATGTTCCGCACTTGGTGTCAGCCATCCATCTTCTCGTTTTCGATTGCAAAACTTGGCTTCTGTGTTCTTGATCACATTGCATCGTACTCGTTTATCTTTTCCATACATCGGAAGTTTTCGCATCAGGAATCCAGTCTTGATCATCGTATGACATTTCTTGGCTAGTCGCTGTCTTGCCTTTCGTTCTCCATTTCTGGAAGCTCTGCGATGCTGCTTTCGTTTTTCCATCAGTTTAACGATCTCTTTATTTCTCGTTTGCACAACCGCTGCGGATAATAGTTCTCCACTCAGAGATACCACGGCCATTCCAATATTAGAACGTCCAGGATCTTCTGCGATCGTGACTGGCTGCAAGACTGGTTTGTTTTCATAAGTTAACTGTATCGTAAAAGGGATCTGCCGGAAGACGCGTGCTCTTCCTGCCTGTAACAGTTTTTCGACATGTCTCTTTCGTTTTGTAGGCATCTGTGGATCTCCATCCATGCCTAAGACATAAATATATTCTGACATCCTTGATGCCTCCTTTCTTTTTTTTGGTGTCATGTAGTCTCTCAGGGATCAACGGGATCCCCGCCTCGGTGGTAAGCCTGTACATGACGAATTTTTGGTCTTCTTAAACTTGGTGTCAGCTTGACAAGGTCTGGGACTAGAGAATCCCAGAGTGTCCACTTTCCAAAGAAGATCGCTGACATCTTGTTTCTGCTCATTAACGCACTAACTAATTCACAAAACTTCTGCAAGCTCGTGACTTTAGTCATGAGTTAATTGACTTCATCCATGTCATGCAGCAATTGGTCATACTGTTCTTTTATGTAACAAAACTCTCTTTTGTAATAATCAAGTTCTTTTTTCATTTTTTTTACTTTATCGGGCGTTAATTTTGTCTGTCTATACAGTAATAGCTCATTTAATGCCATTATTGTTACTTTATTCAAATAAGTATTATCAGCAGCTCTGTATCTATCTAGTGCATTTTTGATAGCATCATCATTAAGATTTACGTCTAATAGTTCTGCATCCTTATTTGAGATATCGTACTGAGTAACGCCCAGCATTCTTGCAATTCCTGTTACGGTTTCTTTATATGCTAATAATTCTTGTAAACATTTTTCTGTCTGTAGACTGTCTTCATATTCTTTGTAATATTCAATCAGCTCTTCAATTTTTTCTTTCGGTGTTTCTGTCATTTCTCCATTCTCCTTCTATCCCAAGATGAAACATTTACATTTTCTTCTTTATTTAAATATGCGAGATTTTTCAAAAGATATTTTTCATATATAAGATTTTAAATGATAGAACTGGCTGATATTAACAAAAAAAACAGACTAGCGATTGAACAACTAATCTGTTTTTGGTATTTTTCAATCATTGTCTTTTAAGATTGCCAAGAGATCAACAAAAAGATTGATCAGATCCAAATAGATATCTGCACCAAAAATAATCGCATTTGCTACCGTATGAGATACACGCTGCGCAGCTACAAAATCATGTCCGATATATAAAGAAAATACGATCGCTGAAATCCATGTTACAATTCCAGAATTTAAGTCTGCAAAAAAGCATACAATATACGCAATGATAATGCCTAACAATGCAACAAAAAGCATTCTTCCAATTCCCAGAAAAAATTTAGGAAAAATAGAGCTAAGAACGACCATGCAAACAGTAATAATCGTTGTAATGATCAATGTTTCTAATACAATATCAGATTTTCCAACATAATCATTTAAGGTTGTAGATAATGTTGCACCACACGGAATTATCAACATATTGTAGCCTATGAATTTCAAAATTATCGACTTACAAAATGTCAATACAGCAATCCCTATAATTGCGATAATCAGATATCCAATTAACAATACTTTTACTGGAGTCTTTGCTACATAATCTCCGAAAAACGCACATGTAATAAGATTTATCAACAAGCCATATAGTACAATGGCTCCGATCAGCAAATTATATGTTCCCTCATTTAGATATATATTTTCTAATTTTGAACTAAATTTTATATCCATTTTTCTACCGCTTTTTATTTTCATTCCTGATATCTCCTATATTATCTTTCTCACGTTCTCCTGCAATTTTCATGGCCAATGCATTTTGCAGCACTTTTGAACAGCTAATTCCATATTTTTTAACCTCATCGTCCATCCAAGCAGGAATTGTACAGTCTTTTCTAACAGACTTATTTTTCAACCGGATTAGATAAGATTCCGTATTAATATCAACATAGATCATGATTCCCTTTAAATCACCATCACCATATTCTTTAAAAACCTCGATGAACCCTTCTTCATAAGTCATTGGAATAGGAATTTCTTTTTTATCCAATTCCAGATCTGCCACTTTTAAAGAAATTGCATCTCTTGCCATTTGAATCGCATCATATAGATCAGTTCCTTCTGTATGGATTTCAAGTCCTGGGACATACACCAAGAATCCATTTCCTTTTGTATCTTCTGTTAGAAAAACAGGGTATGCTTCTTTCATTTTTTCTTTCCTTTCGCGTTCGTTTAATATAAATATGATGGATTTTACAATTTTTATTTCTCACATATAAAATTCTTCTTCTGCTCATCTGACAATACTTCATTCACAAACATGAAATCACTCAAAAAATCCCGAATTTTTATTTTTACTTTCATGGACGTATTCGAATCTTTTTCTTTGTCGAATACTCTATCAAGAAAATCATTATGTATGTTTGGATGTGCAAAGTATTGCTCATCGCAATGAAGAAGATTACAAATTAATGCCATATCAAATTTATCAATCTTCTCATATGGGATTTTATTATTGATGATATTTCTGATCAGGCATTCATCCATAAAAGTCATCTCTGCCAAAGTAGCAGCATTGATTTCTAACATATCCATTCTTCTCTTCAATGTATTTCCAATATATCTCATATGAATAACCTCCTTGTTGTTACAAATATGATAGATTTTATGAGAAAGAAAAATCACATATAAAAAAGAGAGAAGGTATTACTCTCCTCTCAGTTCCTGTTCCTTTTTTCTTCTGAAATTACGTATTTTTCGTACAAATGTTTATTTGCATAAAACAAATCTAACATTTGATAAATCTGTTCTAAGGATGTTATTTTCTGAGGCATTTAGATCACTTCCTTGCTTACCTTTTGAATCAACTTTTCCACAAGAAAATCCATTGTCTCAGATTGTGTATGATTACCCTTTGTATATTCGATTAGCGCCTGATCCATTTCCATAAGATCAATGCTTTCTACAAATTTTTCAATCATTTTAAGCTCTTCATTCTCATTGAATTTTGTAAATTCCACTTTGTTACGAAATCTTCGTTTTAATGCTTTATCAAGAATGTCTTCTCTGTTTGTTGCAGCAATTACAATCTGTCCATGTACAAGATTATCCAGACATTGCATCAGAGATATGACAATTCGTCCCATTTCTGCATCTGGGCCGGAATTATGTTGCCTAGCTTGTCCTATACAATCAATCTCATCCAACATCAATACACATTTCATTCCTTTGCAATAATCGAAAATTCTTGATAAATTTTGTGCCGTTTTTCCCATATATGAATCAATCAGATTAGAAAAGTTCAAATATGCATATGGAAGCCCCAATTTATATGCAACATATCTTGCAAATTCAGTTTTTCCTGTTCCAGGAACCCCATATAGAAGCGTACTATTATGATAGGAAATGCCATATTCCATTAGTCTATCTGATACTTTTGTTCCTACAAGAATCTGATCATACAGTTTCTGTTGTTTTTCTCCAACATAATATCGATCTTCACGAAATCCGGAAACATCTTCTAATGACATATAGGCTTGAAGATTTGGAGGAAGTTCCATAAATGTTGAGTTTCCATTTTCTAAAAGTTTTTGATAGTAATTAAGATTCGCTGCGTTCTTTTTTGTTGTATCATTTTTGCAGCATACGATCGCTGCATTTTTCGCATCCTGTATTTTATTTTTCGCCAAACATTCAATAACTGAAAGCATGTTATTATCTAATCCTGCCATATATTTTCCTTTCTTCGAATATAGTTTTCATCTTCAATATAAATATGAAAGAATTCAAACAAAATTATTTTCACATATAAGATTTCATGGCAGATAGCAGAATGATTGTGGGGCTCTTTTAATCCCAAAATCGCTTAATTCTTTTGGAATATCGAATTTGATCACATTTTTCAATTGGTAAGCAACTGCAGTATCTCGCTTTCGAAAATACTGATCATAAAACTTTTTGTTTATTCCAGGATATTCTTTGGTCTTTTCCCAGATCACTTCTGGTGTATCCACAAGAACTTTTTCAACTTCTGCTTCTCCCACAATTTTCATGATTGGAGCTGTCTCATATATCAGTATTTTGCTAATTGGAATTCTGTTTGGCTGTTTTCGATATTCGAACTTTTTGGTTCCATTGAAAATCTTTTCTACATATTCCGGACGAATTGAAAACAATGCTGTTTTTGCATTGACTGATTCTCTTGCTGGTTCAACAATTGATTTGACTTCTTCGTTGGATAATTCTTTATTCAGCAAACTGGTATTTTTAATTTTTTCTTGCAAAATCATTTTATACTCTTCCCTTTCATTAGATTTTGTAATTCTTCTTTAGAACATATATTATGAATATGATCACACTCAATTTTAATGATATTACCATCAGAATCTATTATTGAAAAAGAATTTTCTTCTTCGTTGATCTCAATTATGATACCAGATATCCAATGAGTTGGCTCCTCTCTATCTAATACAACTTTACAGTAATCTCCGATACGAAGATTGTATTCAAAATCAGAATCTGAATAATAGTCAATCACTTTTTCAGGATTAAGGTCACCTGGGTTTGTCAGATATACATTAACTTCGCCAATCATCGCTTTCTCTTCCTTCCTTTCTCTTCCTTCAAATCTTTTATATTTACATTTTTTAGATTTATTAAGGCATTGATACAATGATGCATTAACAATCTGGCATCCTTCTCTTTTCCGCTAACATGCATTTCGATAGTCTTTATCACGTTATATGCAACATACAGAAAAAATATTATTCCGCAGATTGCACAAAATGTTGAGATTATGGGATGATACTGTATGACCTGCAGAAAACTTGCTTGGGGTGGTATTGGATGAAAAGGATGTGTTTCTTCATATCCTATTGGTTCATGAACTACCACTCCCATGCGGTACATAATCCCTATGGAAGGGGTTTCCAGTAGTCGTGACAGTTACCCATCTCTGACGAAATATTTCGAAAAAAAAACACCTCGCTGTCCGTACCAACTGAGGCTGGCTCACGCAACCCCTATCTCTTTTACGAGAATACTTGTATAACTTTGATATTCTGCAAGAAAGAAAAGTCCGTGATCTTTGAGAAAGTCTCTGGAAATTTCTTTCTTAAGATATTTCCTGCGCCGATCAGATCTGCATTGAATAGGTTCCCTTCCTTATTCTGATAGAGTCCACGTTTGACTCTTGTTCCGGAAAACTTTGCCTTTTCATCATCCACTCCATACGTTGGAATATGATCTCCTGCAGTCAGATCCGCTTTTGACGTATAGCTTTCTTCCTGACTGATCACTTCGATCCTGACACGCTCTGCCTTGTACTCGATCATCTTTCGTAACTGATAGAATGGCATCTGGACAAAGGACTGTGCATTCTTTCCAAGCTCAATACTCTGCTTCCATCGCTCATTGACTCCGATCACGATCGTAGTGATCCCGTGATCCATACATTCCTGAATGATCCTGGAACTGATCTTGTGCATCGCATCGTGGAAGAACAGATCTCTCTTCTGATGCAATCTTCGCATCTGTTTTGTGTTCAACAATCCCATCTTTGCTGCTTCTTTCGTGTCATGTCCTTTCATCGCGATCGACCGAAGCCTTGCCATCTGTTTGTTATACCACTGGTTCTTTTCTTTGAGCACACCGCCTTTGTACAGCCAGCAATCTCCCTTGCTGCTCACGATGGCTGCGATGTTCTCAACACCAAGATCAATGGCACAGGCCCCGGATCCTTTCACTTTTTCTTCCGGATCTGGACATTCAAACGTGCAGACCAATAGCAGATCTCCGTAATACGGTTTTACTTTTACTTCCTTTAATCGTCCTTCCGGCTGATACGGCAGATGGATCGTTTCGTTTGTAAGAGCGAACCGCAGGATATTTCCTTCCTTGATCTTGCAGCCCTGATTGGAAAAGGTGATCGTGGAGATCGAACGTTTCTTCTTATAATGTGGCATTTTCGGTTTTTCCAGATACTTTTCCGGATGCTTCTTATATTCTCTCAAAGAAGCTAACCAGCTGCGGAAATCATGGACCGCTGCTTTCTGACATTCTTCTGCCGTCTGGGAAGGCAAACCTGCAAAGAAATCCGGATTATCCATCACACGCATCATCCGTTCCAGAAACTTATAACCCAGAACAGATTTCGGACGTTTCAGGTGTGGACACAGTTCTAACGTTTCTTCAATCTCACGTTGTACTTCCAGCTCATTCTCTGTCGGATGCTCTTTCTTCCGAGAAGTAAAGTTCTGTCGGATCCGGAACAATGTCGCATTATAGAGATTGTTTGATAAGTGCATATGATGATCCAGATATTCATATAATCCGGGATCTTTCTTCTGTTTTAATACAGTTCTTAACACTCGATATATCATTCCCCGTCATTCCTCCTTTCTTAAGTCTTACATCTTAAATATGATAGATTTTCTGAAAGATATTTTTCATATATAAGATTCTTACATTTCAAAGGAAGCTCGCATCCATCCCCGCCCAACTTTCATTGTGGACGGGGTATTCTGCTTAGATCAATAAAAACTCAAATATTTTTCTTTTCTTCATCTTGTAAATCGCCCTCTTTTCTTATGCTTCTCAATTCCTTTCCTATGAAAAACAACAGAATCAAAATAAGAATAATCACCATTACAATTCCGCTTTTGTCCCATTGACCAATCCAAAGCCCTGTTACAACATATTGTAATATAATAATCAAGACGTTCTCATCTTCAGCTCCTGCAAACAATACTAATAGTGTAGAAAATAAAAATGAGACCATATAAAACAGAAAATATCCATTAGGATAACAGGGCTGTAATTTTGCAGAGAACAATAAGAACCTGTCTTTTGTATTTGTAAGTTTTTCTTTTGGAGTTTGATAGAAAGCAAAATCTTTATATAAGCGATCATATTTTGCAGATTTTATGAGACTTTTTCCACAAACTGATCCATTCCCAAGCTCATTGGAAAACTTAAAATCAGTAATTGCTTTTTTATTTTTCAAACCATAAATTGCAAGATTGTTATATTTTTTTGCAACATCATCTAAGGAGTATGTAAAAAATACTTTTTTATGACTCTTTTGAACCACAAGACTTTTCACTGTTTTTAATTCTTGATCCGAAAATTTTTTTGGCATCAAAAAGATTTTGTTTCCAATAAACGTAGCTGTTAATTTTCCATGATTGGAACGATAACTGATTTGACATTTTGGTTTGTATACAAAAAAAATATCTGCACCTTTAATGTATTTATTATAGCTCTTTTCATTCGTTTCAAATTTCATATGATTTTTATCATTATAATAGTATTTCAACTGTCCTATATCTTTTTTTATGACAAAATATTTTATATTACACTCATATTTTTGATATGAATTTTGAACGACTTTTAATTGACCCTCTGTAATTTCTTTGCCATAAAAATTACGGTCCGTTTCTATCTTATTTTGTCTCAGATTGATACAGAACATCGTAATGATTGGAATCAAAGAAATGATAACTCCAGTATATACAATTATTTTCATTATCTTTTTCATAATTAGACTCCTTTTTTTACGTATACTCTTACATTGTAAGTATAAGGACGACTATAAAAAATATAATTTCAAAACTGCATAATGTAATTAAGTATCCATCTGAATGATATGTTTTGACAATGTAATTCAAAAGTTTAAGCTTTAAATCCATTTTCGCATCAGTGTCTTTCACATAATCCTCGGCGTCTGGGTACAAAGAGTCGTATTTTCCAGCTTTTACAAAAGTTTTTCCATATACATAGGCATTGATATTTAAATTTTTATCAGAATAAGTATAACCCGAACATACTCTCTGCCCTTTGAAATCTTTTAATTCACATTCCTGATCATCATATTCAGGATCATATTTCAAGTTATCCTGATTTTCGTCATTGATAAAGACTTTATCCTGTGTTTTCTTCCATACAGACTTCTTAATATCAATCAATTCTTTTTTTGAAAACTTCTTTGGCTCAAAATATAAAGCATTGCTTTCAATTTCAGCATTCATTCGACCATTAGCAGACCGATATACAACATTACATACTTTCTGGTACATAGTAAACTGTTCACAATCAGCAATATATTTATTGTATACGTTTTCTTCTATCCGACATGTTAAGGGATAATGTCTATTTGATTTGCTTTTTAATATGTAAACAGTCTTTCCATTTGTCCTTCTCTTTTTCAATTCTTTTAACGAAAAAGTAAGAGTATTTGTTTTATTTTTTACAACTTTGATTTCATTTAAATTAATTTCTTTTCCATAAAAATTTCGATCGGTTTCCCACTCATCACGTTTATAATTGACATATTTTTCAACAAAAACAGGGGTGAAAGCAATAAGATTAATTAACAATATGATTATTATTTTAAAAACTCTTTTTAAAATGATTTGGTTTTTATTCACTGTTTTATTTCGATAGTCCATCTTTTTATTCATTCTTCTCTTCCCTTTCTTTTTTCATTAAAAACATTCTTTTGGCATATTCACCATCAAATCTCCTAACAAATATTTTCATCATTCTTCGCACAATCAGACTCCTTTTTTCCGTTTTCACACACATGTATATATGCTACTAGCGCCAAAACTATTGCAATCAACAAAGATTCAGCAAAATATACAAGAACTAGATAATCATTTGAACGATATGTCTTAACAGCATAATTCAAAAGTTTAAGTTTTAATCCCATTTTTGTATTAGCATCCTTCACATAGTACTCTGCATCTGGATATAAAGAGTCATATTTTCCAGGCTTTACAAAAGTTTTTCCATGTATATACGCGTTTGTTTTTAATTTCTTATCGAAATACATATAGTTTGAAATTACCGTTTGCCCTTTATAATCTTTTATTCCGTATTCCTGTTTGTCTGCATATTTTCCATTGATAAAAACCTTATCTTGTATCTGTTTTCATACTGATTTTTTAATGTTAGTTAATTCATCCTTAGAAAATTTCTTTGGAGTAACATATAAAGTATTACTTTCAATTTCCGCATCCATTCGTCCGTTAGTAGACTGATATACCACATTACATACTTTCTGGTACATTGTGAATTTATCACAATCAGCAATATATTTATTGTATACTTCTTCATTTGCATAACCTGTAATTGTATAATGCCTATTTGAACTGCTTTGTGAACTACTCCCACCTAAAGAGGTCGGAGCTTCCTGCTTCATTCACCGCGGTTATTGTCACATCTTCAAGGAACTGATAAAGCGCCTCGAAGCAGTTTTCCCCCAGAGTCCACAGGCTTTTCCGATCAGTCTTCCTGATCCCACGATCGGGCTGTCCCGTCCCTACGTTTATTCTTTTTTTTATTCTTAGGCCGCTTCCATCTCTTCATAGAGGATCCGAAGTCCCTCGATCAGGATATTGATCGCAGCGTTTTCATCACGATCATGTTCTGTTCCACAAACAGGACAGATCCAGGAATGAACGTTCAGGTTCTTGACTTTCTTGTTCTTGTATCCGCAGACATTACATAACTGACTGGAAGGGAACCACTTGTCGATCACAACAAGCTTTCCGCCTTTCCGTTTCAGTTTGTATGCCAGCATGACCTGGAACATCCCAAATCCATTATCCATGGTCGCCTTGCCATTTCCAAAACCCTTGTTCGCCATTGCCCTCATGTTGAGATCTTCTACCATGATGTAGTCGTACTGCTTGGTGATCGCAGTGGACAGTTTCTGTAGATAATCTCTTCTCTGGTTTGCAACATGAACATATAGTTTCGCGACTTTTCGTAACTGTTTCTCATAATTCTTGCTGCCCTTTTCTTTGTTCTTGAGCTTTTTCTGAAGTTTAGCCAGACGTTTCTGCGCTTTTCGGAAGAACTTTGGCATTCCGGCAAGATCTCCGTTACTGTCTTTGTATAATCCGTCAGATTTGTAATCCAATCCCAAAACACGGGATTCATCGACCGGCAGTCTTTCTGGATCTTCTGCATCTTTTTCACATAAGACAGAGATATAATAAGAACCATCTCGTTTCTGTGAAACTGTTGCAGACTTGATCGTCCATCCTTCTTCTGGCGTGCAGTGAAGGACCGCACGGATCACTCCGATCTTTGGCAGCTTGATCCCACTCTCTGCCAGAGTAACGGTTCCTTTCTGATTATTGGTCGTATAGGAGTTTTTACACCGTTTTTTTGCCTTGAACTTTGGAACACCGAACGCCTTTGGATTCTCGATATGATCCTTGATCGCCTTGTTCTGCTGTTTCTGCACATTGGAAAGTGCCAGACTATCCACTTCCTTTAGATACGGATACGCTTCCTTATACTGTGCCGGCTGCGGATACAGACTCTTTCCAGTATCTTTATAATACTGATTCCGGTCTGCGAGCATCAGATTCCAGATCTTCCGGCAGCACCCAAAACACTTCGCAAAGAAGACCCGCTGTTCCTCGGTCGGATAAACGCGGTACTTATATGCTTTTTGTTGCATCAGCTCTCTTCTCCTTTCTCATAAATATCTTTCTACGATAAATATGAGAGATTTCGGAAAAAAAACTTTTCACATATAAGAAAACCGGATTCATCCCACTGCCTACAGAGGCAGGGGAATTCTCCGGAATTTTGTTAAAGCCCTGATCTTGTATACTTTAATTCCATATATTTCCTTGAAGTTATCTTTCACAATTTCATATTTTTTCAATGATACCACCTGCCATATGAAATTTTTAGTCTGAAATAAATGCATTCCCTGAAAGCACAGTTTTCCCATAAATTTTTGCATTTCCAAAGACATTAATGTGACCACCGATACATACTTCATCAGTTAATTCTGCATTTCCAAAAACTTTTGAATGTCCTGCTACAATAGCTTTTCCACTTATTTTGGCATAATCTCTTACTGCTGCTTCTTCACAAATAGTTGAATTTCCACAAACTATTGCATTTCCAGTTACCAAAGCATTATCTTTGACCTTAGCCATCCCATATACAGCAGCATTTTCAGCGATCCAGCAATTTCCTTCTTCCGACAAATTGAGCAGATATTGAGCATATCCTCCCAAATCACCTTTTTTAACTTCTTTGCATTGAAGATGACGAGGATAAAAGGATTTTAACGCTCGAATTCGATATACTTTAACCCCATCTACCATTTTGTGCATACTTTTTACTAATTCAATTTTTTCCATCTTTTTCTCCTTATCTTAAAAACATTTGTAATCCGTTTAAAAAAATTTACAATATCCTCTTTGATCATTTCTCTAGTATTGACAAAATCACTTTCTTCATCTTTTTTCCCACGAAGTTGATTGTCTCTGTGTATATATAGGTTTACCAAGAATTCCATAAGGCTCAAATACCAAGCAAAAATTGTAAATACTAGAGCCAAAAGACACACAATCTGTATTGCAATATTCATTAATCTAACACCTCACCTTCTTCCAACTTTGATTTTCATCCTTTTATTTTTTTCTTCATTACAAATATGAGATATTTTTCAATCTTCATTTTTCATATATAAAATTTTTGCAAAAGAAAAGACGGGGTATCCCCGCCTTATAAAGTAATAATCTCCTGCCCACATAACAGTTTAATTTTTGTCTTCAAAATTCTCTGCTGATTTTTTGGAAGATCGATCGTCAGGTCATCAAGATCAGAGATATCTTTCTCTCCATCTAGTACATCTCCAACAAAATCCAAAATATCACTACAATTTTTGTAAATATAGTAATCTACTGCATATGGGCTGTACGTGCATCCATTATCCCGAATGAACTGATACATTCTTCTTCCTGCATGGCTGACTGTGATCTTAGTTGATTCTATGATCTCTGCATTCTCCTTGTTACGGTCTTTATCTTTTACCCGAAAGGAAAAATACTGATCAAATCGAAGGACACAATCTTTGATCTGATTTTTTGTTAGATCTTTTTCAAAATGAGAGCACAGATCTTCCAATGTCACATGATGTTTTTCTTCTACAATGAAGCTGATGATCGCTGCTAATTCTCTGCGATTTTTTAACGCTTTTTCAAAATCATGTCGTTCTGATAAGACTGATTCATTTTTAAAATATAAGTCACATAATGCGACAAAATAGGTAAGATCCATGAAACGTCCTACAGAATAGTTTTTTAGCGTTTCAGGAACAATCATGCTTTTGACATCGTCATAACAGGCTTCAACAAGATTAAATACATTCGATCTGATTCCGTATTTGATGTATCGAAAAACATGTTCTTCAATTTCTCCTATCAGTTCATTTACTTCCTGATCATTATCTTTTTCTGATATTATTTTTAAAAAATCTTCTTTTTTCATTTTCTTTCCGCCTCCAATTTTTCTGCGATTCTGCGCAGATCAATCTGTAATACTCCTTCCACATCTCCAGGCAGATCTGTTTTCATATTCTCAATGTCAGAAATTTTTTTTCTTTCCATCGATCAGATCTTCTACAAAATCCTGCACGATTTTTGCTGTTTTATAAGATGCCTGATCCAAAGCAAACTGACTCTAACTGATCTGCACACCAATAGGTGGCAGCTTTCACTCTCAAAGTTTTGTAATCTTAAATTAACTGCGGTGAAATCTTTAGATAAATATCACAGAATGTGCTATCTCCAACACAATCTATTTTTTCAAGAAATGCTGGATGTTTTGTGAATCTGTCTCCACGAAAATAGATCCAATTAAATCCTCCTAATCTTGCACAAACTCGTAATATATTGTCTTGTCCAACATATTTATTGAATGTGTTCACATTTTTGATAATGTTTTTTCTGTCCTTCTTGCATTCAAATTTTGCTGTTTTTCGATGTCTTCCATGAATATTTTCCCATCTGACAGACTCATCCCATCCCGTTTCTTCATCATACTTTAAATATCTACGTCTTTTACTGGGTTTCATCTCATAACTTAACGTGGGTTGTAATCTTGGATCATTCCATCTGTGATAATCATCAATTAATGCAGCAACGTTTGCAACTTCATTTTCTATTATCATTTCATTTAATTCTTCTGTTGTAATTTTTCTTGTGAATTTCATTAAATTAAATGCTTTTAATTGAGGAATATTTATATTAATTGAATCTAGTAAAAAATTCAATGCTTCAATGTTATAACTTTCATGTAAATACATCTTGAATTTCTCCTTTTATTTTAAATATGACGGAATTTATGAAAAAAGTTTTTCACATATAAAAAAACTCTGCGGCAAAACCTATATTGTCTTACAACAGAGTTTCTTGCTTATGATACAGTTAATGTATAGTCCATTGAAGCCCCGCTTCCATTTCCAAAAGCAAAGCGAATTATTTTATCATCGACTTTTTCATTTGTAAAATCATGAATTATTTCTCCGTTTTTATAATGATAGCTCCCCAAAGGACGATCCTTTGGATCAAAAATTACAATACATCCGCAATCTTCTGGTTTTGTTTCCAATATGATTTTAAGAAATTGATCAACTGTGCATTCCCTGTAAAAATGGGCTATATATCTGTTAGGAGCTGCTTGATTAAACTCAAATGGTTTATTATTCATTCCTTGCCTCTTCTTCGTTGACAACGATCTCTTTTTCTTTTTCGTCATAGCTTGTTAATCTGCTCATTTTCTTTCTCCTTTATGGATCAATGATTGTTAATGTTTTATTTTTCATATCCTTCTTTAGCATATAGTCATGGTCATATTCCATTTTATTCAATAATTTCTTTATTTCTTTTTCTGATAGCTTCTTCTTATCATGCAAGATCTGATATCCATGCTGATATAAGATCTGTGCATTTTCGTATTCTCTTGAGCCGATTTTGATTCTTGCTATTTGCACAGTTTTAGACTTATGATTCGCCTGTAATACAATTTTTCTTTCTGGAATGAAAATAGAATCAACAAATTGATATTCATCTGAATCTTTTTTATCCTTTTCTTCAGAGTAATTGTATTCATTTAACTGCGACAAAAATTGCTTGATAAGATTATCTGAAAGAGTTTCCTGCTTGTATACAAATGTATAATTTTCTTTGTAACACTTCTCAATCTCATTCTTTGAAACAATATTGTCTTTTACTTGGCCAATGATCGCAACAATGACAATAATTCCAAGTAGTACTTTGTAAGGAGTCTCAATTCTCATTCTTGCTCCTCCTTTTGCAAAATCAAGTCAATATCTTCAATCCTCTTCAAAAGACGTCTCTTTTCCTCTTTCAGAGCCCAAAAATCAATATCATCTTCTACAAGATCAATCTCATATTCTTCTGTTGGGCGTTCCAGAGCAGCTTCATAAAGATTTTTGTTTACATTATGCAGCAGAATCTCACTACCTTTTTCAACTCCACTTTCCCAATGAGCTGCACTTCCACCACTGCATGGATTTCCATGAACATAAACAACATCTCTTCCTGGTTTTCCACCGCTATCGCGTCCGTAGGCATGACTTAGAACTTTTCCAAAAAGCATCACATCTGCTTGTTCTTCACACATATATTCTTTGACATGGATTCGAACGGTAACTTTTTCATTAATATCAACGTCTGAATACCCATAAATCTCTCTCATGACGGTTCTTGCAGCATCCAGATTTTCTTTATTGATCGTCCAGCATTTTTTACGAGTATCCCATCTGGCATCAGAAAATTGTTTGATCCTTTTGACAAAATCCATGTTATATGGTGTAAACAGCATCGCCTTCTCATCTTTGATCTTTACCTGAATTTCTTTGCTCATTTGTGACTCCTTTCAATTCGATATCTTCTAGTTCTATCCCATCCAAAAGCAGCAACCTGCCGCGATATTCTTTGATCTTGTATGGTCCTAATTCTTCTTTTGTCATGAAACGATGGCCAAATCGCTGTTTCATATTTTTCCAAACAATCCAGGGAACCCGATAAAAGAATCTCATCTCCAGACTTACCATAACAAAGCATAAGGCATTTAGTTTTTGATGTTCGTCTAAGAGTTTTGTCTGTACTTCTGTTACAACAGATTGTTGTATTCGGTCTTTAATCGTTGATTTTGCCTCAAAAATAATACATTGCCCGTTACATAAAACACCTTTGAAATCCGGCTGTGCTTTTTTCATATAGAATCCAGTCACTCTTCCATCTTTTCGTACTTCAATTGTTTTAAACGGTTCCGGCGTTTTTAAAATACATGCGATCCCTCTTTCACGATAAAAGGAAAGACTGATTTCGATCAGTTCTTCAAAATTATCTCCATTGATTTTATTGTTTATGCAATACATAACAGCACCCAACTTCCAACTCCATCTTTCGTCCATTCTTTACACTTCTGATCAATTTCTTCAATTGGAGTATCCGAAGGGAAATCTACTACTTCTGCTCTTCGATAAGGAGCTTTTTCATATTTTGCATGCATCATGATGTATACTTTGGAACACAATTCAAACGGATCGGAATATGTAATTTCTTTTTTCTTTTTTAAAGGTCTTCGGATAATTCCTTCTCCAACTTTTTTTGTTGCAGTTTTAAATTCCTCTTCTAATTTTTCACGATCACATTTTGGGCATGTCATTTTTCCTTCTTTGATGACCATTAAATGTCTGCATTTTGGACAGATCTTTAATCCTGTTGTAATTTTTTCCATCATTCTCTTCTCCTTTATTTCCTTTCATTTAAATCGATATATAATTCTCGTTCAAACGAATCTGCTTCTATATTCATTGTGTCATTTGGAATCATTCGATATTGAGATGGAACCTTTTTTAATTTATTGATGATTGTTTTAATATTTGGGACAACTTCGCCTGAATTAATAATTCTGTAGACTTTCCCGTCAAATTTAATAAAGCCATCTAAGGGACGGCTGGCAGCTTCTTCTTTACTGATTGCCTCAATCCATTTCACAATATCGTCATACTGTCGTGAACTACTCGGCAATTGAATTACCGCGCATCTGAAGAAGAACCTCAAACACTCATGTAAAACCATTCCGATTCTTTTGAAAAGAACCCATCTTATGTGCGAGCGCATAAGACAGAGAGCTTCCCATCGGAACAGTCCGGATACGGTCATGCCATACCAGGACAGCGGTAGTTCCTATGACCCGTAGTTCCGGCATCTACACAGCTTTCGCTGCGATTTACGATACCATCCCTTGCGGGTGCTGCTTTTTAAATCGTTTGTTCTGTTCCATATAATAACCCTTAAGGGCATTTTGAAGACCTTTCCCGTATCTGTGCTTTTCACAGATATCCATCAGATCTTTGTTTACTGCACGTTCCCGGATATTAATGCTTCCTACATGGTCTGCATCATCTTCATAACCGCAGCAAGTACACCTGAACTTCTTTCCGTCTCGGTTTGCTCTGTCCAGGTTACCGCATACTGGGCAGACCTGGCTGGTAAACTCAGGAGCTACCTCAATGAAGTCATATCCTTTCCAGTTCAGTGCCCTCATCAGTGTTTCCTGTGTCTTGCCACGGGCAAAGCAGGAAAACATCCCGTTTACTTTACGGCTCTTCTTGAATTCTTTTATATCAAGACGCTCGATAACAGTAAGGGTGTCTCTTTTGAGTCCATCCTTATATCCAGTAACAGATTTACGGATTTCCTGATCCAGCAGCCCGTAGTAGCGACGTTTCTTCCGGTATGGAGCATTCATCGTCTGCATCATCTCATCCAACCGGTCCATCTTCTGGATGAGAGAACGTCTCACATCCTCTGGAAGGGCCTTATGATGACGCAGATAATGGCTGATAGATCGTTTCTTGTTACGTAGATCGGAAAGACCGGCAAATGACGGTTCTACAGTGCTATGATAAAAATCAAGCACAGGTTTCATAGAGCCGATCGCATTCCCGTCGGAAGTGTGGAACACGTCCGTGATGCCGGTATCCACGCCTCTGATTACCGATGTCTTTGGCTGTTTCACGGAACGAGTGTAAGCCCATCCAACACGAAGATTCCCATTCTTTACACACACGAAAACAGATCCTGCCATTTTATTGCTTTTGATCTTATGCAGAGAATGTCTGCTGGTGTTCAAAGGAACGATGAAACGTTTATTCCTGTTGAATGGGTCTGTAACAGAAATGACGTACGGAGCTTTTATATCCGCTGACTCTTCTATTCTCATCAGACGGCTGTCCAGAGGGACCTCGGTGCGTGAAATATGAGGAATCCTGTATTCTGCCGTATGAACAGCGTAGGAATCCACTAATTCTTGCATAAGGAAACGGAATTCATCTTCATCCAGACTGTCCAGTGTGTCTGCACAGTCTTTATAGAAACTGATATTCCTACCGTTCTTCCTGTTTGCAAGATCTTTCATGACCGCAGACATTTCTTTTTTCGACTGTCTCATCAAAGACATGGCGAAAAGAACCTTAGACTGTGTAAATATGGTCTGATCCTCTGCATACATATCCTTACGGATTGTATTAATCCGGTTGGAAAGACGGGTAAATGCATAATCGAATGCCGCCTGACAGAACGCAGAATTTAAACCCGCAGGACGGAACTGTTTTTCCAGCTTCCGTACGACACTGTCTTTCTTGTCGTTTTTTACAAGCTGCAGGAACAGACCATCCGTCTCACAGATGGTTCTGATATTCTCGTTTGCAAGTTCACAGAATCTCTGCTGCATACGGGATAAAAGATGAAGTTTTGCTTTATTCGGTTCGCCGTAAAGAAACACGGACTTTACCGGTGATGTTTCAAACGTCGAATCTTTTCGTCTGTATGCTCTTGCCATCGTCTGCTCCTTTCTTTAGTATTTTAAATTAACAAAAAACGCTTTCATCTCGTCAATTGAATTACCGAGGATTCCCGCTTATTATCCTAAATCTTTTAAAATGGAATCTTCATGTCTTGTACAATTTGTTTCACGAATAATAATTTTCATTTTTTCTTTTCTCCTTTATTTCTTATTTTCTAATACAAATATGAAAGAATTTTTCCGAAAAGATTTTCACATATAAAAAAAGAGGCCATTACAACCTCTCTTTTTTTAATCGACAAACCCGATAACGACACCGTTTTTGTCTACCAACGGGGTAGATGTTCCAGTTTCGTTATAGTATTCGCATGCTTCTGCATAGAAGCATCCTTCACAACAGTTTGTTGTGTTGAGCTTACATGCAGATACAGATTTATTTAGATTTTCCATAATTTTTCTCCTTCTCCATTAATTAAGCTGTTATCGTACCGATCAGGGCATATTCACTCATGCTGCTATCCCTTTGACGGGAATACTTTTGGGATTCAGTTCATAGAACTTCCTGACTGATATACTTTCCAGTATCTTTGTCGAAATGAAAGCATACTAAATTTGCACCGATCATTGTACAAGCATTGATAATAGCGACTGTTGCCATTGTTAATCCTGTAATGTACAAATTTACAAGATCGCCTTTTTCGATTTTATAATCGTTTTTTAAGACGTCTTGTGCTTGTGTTAATAGCTTCTTTGGATTCATTTCGATGATTATTGCTCCAAAGACAGCCCCGTCCGTTGCCTGAGGGATATCATGTCTTCCCTGACAAACAGCTACATTAATTGTTTTAAAATTTTTCATGATTTTTTCCTTAATTTTCTTTTCTCCTAATCGTCGTTAATATTTACATCTCAAATATGAGGGATTTGATAACTCATAACTGACGGAAAAAAGAGAGCCAAAAAATGACTCTCTTGTAAAACTTTTCTCTTATTTTGTCAAAGCATAGTCGCAGTCGAAATTTTCATTTCTTTCTACTTTACATCAAACAATTTTCTTGCATCTTTTAATGCTTTTTCAATGCATTCAAATTCAACTTCTAAACATAAAGCTTTACAGTAATCATTGTCTAGATCAGGGCATACCGTGATAGTATGAGGAAATGCATGATCTTCTGCAGAGTTATAATATTTTTCTGCATCGTATTTTGTTAGGTATCTTCTAAAAGAATGTAAGATATCATCCTCTTCTTCTTTGTTCTTTGCTCTTAAGACAATGACAGAATCTTCATCTTCTTTTGGCAGACATGTCTGAAGAATTCGTGAAAAGATATTTTGTTTTTTCAGTCCTTTTTCGATATCTTCTTTATAAGAATCAGAGTATTTTGGATCATTTGTATAGATTCCAAATTTCTTAAAACATTTTTTTTCGATCACTTCAAGATCGAGTTCGTCTTGATAAAACTGAGCATCGAATTTATATTCGAATCTCTTTCCGTCAGAAGTGATATAAATCTCTTTTTCTTCTCCTGCTACTTTGATTGTTTTGATTTTTGAATTCATGATTTTTCTCCTTTATTTCTCTCAATCGTCATTAATAATTACACTATAAGTATGAGATTTTTAAGAACGAATAATTTTCGTATCCATGAATTCTGGCATATTTCGCTTGCAATAGTTTTCCATCCGGTTTGCAATCAGACATGCAATGAGAACAATTCATTTTACATGCATATGTTAATTGAACAAGCATTTTCCCGAAAAGATTTTCACATATAAAAAACACCAAAGATCTCTCTCTGATGTTTTTGCTCACTGAATCGGTTTATAGAGTTTTGCATTTAAGCAGTCCCTGTAAAATGGCAGGAAACTGGTTGTATATGCATTGATCGCTTCTTCGTTAGTCATATTAGGTGTTGGAACAAAAATTAAATTATAAGCGATCTTATAGCTTTTTAGAGAAAACATAAGATCTGGAAGATCCAATGTATTTGTATCCAATGCCTGATTTAAAAGATCAAGAACTAATTTCTTTCTTGTATTATTCAGTTTCAAAAATTCGAATCGATAAAAATTAACTTGGAATCCAAAGAAGTTCTCATCGTGATTATGCGGATCATAGAGTTCATAGCAGCACTGATCGCCTTCTTTAAAAATTAAGTAAATTCGGTTTGAAAGAAATTTCTGATTATCATCTTTTTCGACTGAACTTTTTGCTGAATTATTGGGGATTACTTCTGAAACATCAGTGCAAATAGATTCTATAGCATTTTGGAAGAAATTTGGATTATCTTGTTTTGCAATGATATATTTCGATGTAATCCATAAGCAGACTGTAAATATTATTCCGATAATACATGTAACCAACAGAACATTTCTATAATTGTTTTTTTGATCAAATATACAAAATCCTAATAGCCACACTCCAACATAAACTATTAATTTTTTTACAACACAAGAAATCCTTTCATACATGAAATTTTTTTTATAATTTTCTGATGGTCCAAGCCGAATTCCATTAACTCCAAGTGTTAGATACTCTGCCATATTCCATAATACTGGAAGCATAGTAACTGCTACAAAAGTGTCAAATGATGACGACATTACTTTTCCATAAAAGAATCTTTCCAATCCCTGCCAGATCAGTAAAAGTAAAAAGCAATTGTCAAAAAAAAAGACAGACCTAGTAGCAATGATTTTTGTTTTTTTACTCATCTTTCTCCTCCTTAATCTCCATATAAGTTCCAAGTATCTGATCTGGATTGATCTTGAAATATTTGATGATTTTTTCTAATACCTGAAAGGATGGGACGCTGCGCCCAATTTCGTAATATGAAACCATGATTCTTGTAACTCCAAGGATATTTCCAAGATCTTCCTGTGTTAGATTATGTTCTTTTCTTAATTCTTTTAGATTTTTTATAAAGTTTTTTCTCAAGTACACTTCTCCTTTCGATATTCTCTTATTACAAATATGATAGAATTTTTTACTTTTGGTTTTTCATATATAAAAATCCCTGGAATTTCTTCCAAAGATTTCCGTATTTCATACTTAGTCGTCTTCATAATGTTTCTCATCCAGTTCTTTCATTAGATCAATAATTAAGGAAAGCGTATCTGCATCATAAAAGGAATTTAACCAAACTACCCCTGAACTGATAGCAAACACAATCTTTTCATCCCATTCTATATCTTCTTCATCGATTTCTACAGATAATGGATATGTATCATCATGATCAACATGAATTGGAGCATATGTACGTGAATCATCATGCTTATAGATTGGATATAAACCATACATCTTAAAAAGATATTTTTCTAGTTTTGTTGGATTCTCATTAGAACATTTGATTTCACTCATATTTTTTCCTCCCTCTGAAATTCTCTAATTCTTTTTCTGCACGATAGATCAGGTTCATTCGATTGATATAAAAATTTTCAATATCGCATTCATCTTCAAAATAGTATTGCTCATACAATTCTTGCATTTTTTCTGTTAGTTCGTCAGCATCCTGCATATTCTTCAGGTCAGCCTTCAGATCTTGCAAATCTTTCTTCTCTGCTTCTAATGCAGCTTTGACATCCTTTATAGAATTTAGACATTCAGTATTCCAGTATGTAACACTGATTCCTTTATATTCGGCAACCATCGTATGGATATTTCGAACGATCAAACATTTCATGTACCGATCGAAACCAACCATCTCCCAGAATTTTAATTTATTTTTATCAAATACGATATTCTCAGGAAGCAGCTCTATTTTTGAATGATCTGCAGCTCCCGGCAATGAATTTTCAAAACTCTTCTTGAAATTTTCTAAGTTGTCAGCAAATACATACAAATTCAAAGTTTCATGATATCCTTCAAATTGTTTCTTTTCTGGATTATATCGACATGGGATGATAAATCCATCTTTTTCTACATAATACATGTTAACTCCCCTTTCGATCTTCTTTCAAATCATTGATCTCTTCCAACTCTTTCTTCATTCTTGCAATGATTTTGAGTGTATCTTTGCATTTGTCCCTAATCTTAGTAAAACCAAAATAGAAAAGATACTCATATGATTTCTTATAATTAATGTAATCTTTGCAATTCTTATGCTCTTCTGCGATGATCAGATTTCTAAATCTTTCAATGTCTTCATTTGAGATGAATCGATGCATGTATTTTTGTTTTCTACGAATAGCTTTCCGTAATGGATGTCTTACTTGTGCTAGTGTTTGTTTATTCTTTTCATCTTTGTAAAAATCCATGTTCTGAATATGATCTAACTGTCGAACCACATGATAATAGGTCCATATTGTTCTTTCAGGAATTTTATCGTAGATATACTCAGCGAATGATAATCTATCACTGATGATCTTTTCTCTCTCTTCCATAAGCTGCATGATCTCATTCTTGTCATTTGTATAGTCATCATCCAATTCTTCCTGAGTTACGTTTTGGTATCTGGCCCGCTTCATTTTATATGGTCGAATGATATATTCTTCCAAATCAGGATCAAAACCGATCAGCTGATAAAATTCCCAAGTTCCTTTATGAAAGATGATACGTTTTGGCATGACATCTACTTTTTTTGTTGTATTATATCCCAAATAATCATACGGAGTAAGACCCTCTTCAATCTCATACAACCAATCTTTGCATACAATATCAGATCTTCTGGGGTCATCGTTTGCTTTTCCATATAAATAATGAAATTCTGAATTATATTGCAATGTAGCATGGCATTTTTTTACTTTATATCTTGACTGCAAATAAAACATGTGTTAGCTCCTTTCTTTCTCTTCCTCTACAAGAATTGCTTTCCAATTGCTGCTGTTGCAGGAAGATGAGATGATCTTGTATCCAGAATTAATGCAAATGTTTACAAGATCTTCAAACATTTCTGAATCTTCTTCTTCAATTGTGACACATCGAATTCCATCAATATGGTTTCGTTTATTATAAATTCGTTTATTTTTTTCTAGAATTTTTTCTAAAGTTTCTTTTGTCATAGTTATCTCTCCTTTATTTTAAATATGATAGAAATTCTATAAATGATTTTTCATATATAAAAAATATAATTTACAATTTAAATATTACTTTGAATACAATTGGGAAAAACATTGTTACTATTCCAAGAATCACAATCATGATCGCTCTTGAGTATCTATCGTAATTTCTATTTTTGAATACAATAAAAAAATGATAAATTCCAAAAAGCGTGAAGATGAAACCAAAAACTTCAAATGCTATAAAATACCAATTCATATTACATACCCTTCTTTCTTTTTTTATTTTAAATATGAGAGAAAAAACGGAAAAGAAAAATCATATATAAAAAAAAGGACCAATCAAGGTCCCTTGTTGAGAAATTATGCATAGATCGCATACTGAATAAATCCAATATGAGCTTTCCAATTGAAATCTTTTGGCAGGTAATCTTCTAATTTTTCTTTGAATTCATCAATGATCTCATCCATGGAATGATAAGTGCCTTTGAAAATTTTCTGAGGCAATGTTGACTTGTCTGTAAAGAAAATGCCGTAATAGCCCTCATACAGTTCAAAACAATCATCTTCTCCACAACGCTCATCACATTCAAATGGGTAAAAAATTCCGCCAGACATCTCATCTTTATATAACGAAATTTGGAAATGTTTTTCGTCATTTTCTTCAATTGAGGATGGATCTGCCTTTTTGCACTTTGATCGAATTAATGCTTGTTCATCAAGTTCTTCAACTGCAGTGTAGGCGTCAGGAACTTTTACAAAACTTTGAGAGTGAAAGCTGCCATCTATTGGGGTGCAGATGAAACTCGGCATTAAAATGGATAGGATTCAGAGAATCAAAAATCTTATATGTGAAAAATATTTTTTTAAAAATCTATCATATTTATAGTAAAAGAATCAAAGAATGAGTGATCTTATGGCAACCTACAGTCTGGAGTTAAAATTGAATACAAAGAAAGCTTCCGATTGCTGGTATCTGGAGAACTACTTCCGAGAAGTGGCCAAGATCAGCAACACCGTGCGGCGTTTTGCCATGCGCAGGATCGAACGTCTGAAGCGGGATAAGAACTATCGGGATCTGTTGGCACAATACATAAAACTCATCAAGCAGGACAAAGAGAAAGAAAAGGAGACTGTTGGGAAGGAACTGTCTGTTGTCGTCTGGTCTTACGGATTGACAAAATTTTATTTGCAAAAGTCCGCACTCGATCTGCGAAAGAACCTGCGGTATGTTCACTCCACAGTTTATCAAAAGATCTGTGATCAGGTATGGAAAGGTGTTGAGAAGGTCCTGTATGCAGATGGAAAGCGGATGCATTTCAAGAAATGGGATGACTTCTTAAGTTTCGAGGGAAAATCCAATACTACAGGAATCATCTATCAGGACGGGAAAGTGTATATCAACTGTACGCCGAAACGTCCAAATGGAGGGATCATCCTGTCCGTAAAGTTGCCGAACAATAAAAACAACGATCACTGGAACTATGAGACGAGATGCTTGTGCGATCCAACAAAATACTGCCGGATCGTAAGGAAGAAGTTTTCTTCCGGATGGTGTTATTATGTCCAGCTGATCCAGGAAGGGATCCCGCCACAGAAACATGTAAGAGGGACCGGAAGGATCGGGATCGATATCGGAACCTCTACGGTTGCTACAGTATCTGAAACAGCATGTCATTTAGATGTTCTGGGAGATTCCATGGAGACAAAGGAGAAAGAGATCCGAAGACTACAGCGAAAGATGGATCGCAGCCGCAGAGCGACAAATCCTCAGAATTATAAGGAAGATGGAAGGGTCAAAAAGGAAAAAAACGATGGGCCTACAGTCATCATTATCAAAAAATGCGGGATCAGTTAAAGACGATGCGAAGAAAACGTACAGCTTCCCTAAAACAGTGGCAGGAGATCTATGCAAACCGTCTGCTCGAAGAAGGAGATGAAGTTTATGTGGAGGATATGAGCTTTAAGGCATTAAAGAAACGAAAAAAGAAGACGGAGAAAAAGGAGAACGGTCGGTACAAGAGTAAGAAACGGTTCGGGAAGTCGATCGGGAATCATGCTCCGGCACAGTTCCTGACGATCGTGAAGCAGAAACTGGATCAGACCGGCGGGAAATACCATGAAGTTAATACACGGAAGTTTAAAGCCAGTCAGTATGATCATGTGACCGATACTTATACCAGAAAGAAACTAACAAAACGGCATCATTGGGCAGACAGAGACTGGGTGCAGCGAGATCTGTACAGTGCGTTTCTTCTGATGAACTCTAACAAAAGTTTAGAACATGCCGACCGTGACTTGTGCCTTCTTCATTATCCGTCCTTTAAAATACTCCATGACCAGTGTATCGAAGAGATCATCGCATCCGACAAACATATCCCTGCAAGCTTTGGCTTCCATCGTGCAGCATAGAGAAAAATAAATAACAACAACGGATCCAGCTGAGTCCGTCAGACTGCCGAAAGGTGAAACGTGCCATGCATGGATGTCTGAAATGTTTCTGCAACAGAGAGACTATAACTGACAGCTTTCTGACATCAAAAAAGTACCAGATCCTCTGAGATAGAAGATCCGATACCGATGTTTTGAGACCTTAAGTGATGTCCTCTTGTACTGGAACCTGCCACCTATTGGTGTGCAGATCAGTTAGCATATCCCTTCCACATATTTCTTTTAGATATTTTTTGCAAAACTCAATTGTCTCCTTTTCATCCAAAATTAATGCTGTTCCACTTTCTGCATACCAATTACTGCTCATAATTCATTTCTCCTTTTCTCTGAATCGTCATTTTAAATGTTTCAGTTTAAATATGAGAGATAAGAAAAAGCATAAAGAAAAAGAGACCTATTGCAGCCTCTTTTTTTAAATTAAAGATCAATTTCGCTGTCTAACCATTTTGTTTTGCAGGTCACACAAGTATCTCGACCAGCATACATACCTTTACATAAACATCTTTCATCACCTATGAAATATGGACAATCGATATGATCATCTATTATTGCTTCTTCTGAAACACCTGCATCATCGGTGCAAAATCGTTTAAATTCTTTACCAGAATTTTCTAACTGATCTAATAGCAGATTGATCATCATTTCTCTATTTGTGAGCATTCATTTTCTCCTATAATTATTTTTCTGATTTTTTATCTAATTATCTCTTAGTTATCTCCAACCAGTTATCGATGATATTATCTTTTCCATCTGTGTTAATTTCAACTTCAAGGTCTTCAATGCAGAATCCCAGAAATTCATCAAACGTCATTCCAATGATGGCTGAGAGTACTTTGTTAAATGATACCTTGTCATTACATTCCAGATAAATATTCATCAATGTTGCAGCCACGTTATTATCTCTATTTGCTTTACGTAATAGAATTTCCATGATACTATTACAATTCTGATCTGTGCAGTTTTCTGCTGCTTCTTCTAATTTTGCAACTTTAACAATTTTTTCCAATATCGTCATATCTTTTTTCTCCTTTATTCTTCTACAATATCAACGTCATATTCCAAAAAAATTGACAGGTCATAATTATCTGTGACGCCCCATACACTCCTATATCCATCTTCTGCAAGATCTTCTCCACAATTGATGTCTGCTAAGATGAGTGCTTTTGTTGGAATATGTGTATGACAAGCAGTATCAATTCCAGCATCCATGATCTCTTTGCGTTTTGCTTTACATTCTCTAATGAATGCTTCAACTTCTTTTTCTCCTCTATTCGTTAATTTCCAATTTTCTATTGTATCCCATTTTGTATAATCCATATTATTCTCCTTTATAATATCAATCCTGTGTTCTGTTAATCCATAGCTTCTTTACATTTCTTTAGATACTCATAAAACGTAATTCCAGTAAACAATTTAAACATCTGTTCAAATGCTTCTTCATCGACTGTTTTTTTGTAAATTTCGAATAGTTCATTTGAAGAACATTTAAAATTTTCTGCTTTGTCTCTCATGATCTGCTGCAATACAGCATCTGGACCTGCATTCAAATTGCAGGACTCATTATTCATAAGATTCTCATTCAATTGAATGACCTCTTTGAACAGCATCTTTGTAAATACGTCGCCTATCTGAATATTTTCTAATTCTTCAGATAAAACATCCATGTCTTCATCTACGGTTGCAGCATCTTTTACCGCTTCTTTGATCTTATTAAATAAATTACTGCAATCAGTATGTCTATAATTCGTTATCATAAGACGCCATCCTGATGGCCCAAATTCTGGGCGTTTATAGTCTACAATTATATGAAGTTCTGTCCAATCCTTTATCAGTTTGAGTTCGAATTCAAAATCTGTTTCTTCTGATAACTGTTTTAAAAAGCTTTCAATTTCATCGATTTCTTTTCTATTCATGAGTTTTCTCCTTTTAAATTAAAATATTTATCTCTCTACAAAATCTCCATCACCGTCAACTAACAAATTTTCTTCATCTTCATGCTGCCCTGCAATCGTCTGCAAAACATAGAATAATGGGTCATTGCCTTCAGATAATTTGTCAATTGTCTGACTTAGCATATCAAGTTCTTCTTTGTAATCGTCAATACAGGAATCATAATCCAGATCTAAATGCATGTTGAACAAGATATTCGCGATCTTTTTGGACTCTGGATTTTTTAAATCAATTTCATCTTTCCAGTTGTCTAATCTCTGATAGAATTCACGCAATGCTTTTTCTTTGTATTGTTCATTCGCGACAAGATCAACAACATTAGGAACACCTTGAAATCCATTTCTTTTTGCTTCAAGCATGCGATATACATTTTCTTCGATGTCGAAGCAATCTACTGCATCTTCAATCTCTTTCTTTATCGCCTCAAGTAAATCTTTTTTATCATCTGAATTTTTAATAGGAAAATACCATTGCCAATCTTCATTTTCCGGATTTTCTCCGTGAATATCTAATCCGATTTCTGATTCATCGCTTGCTATCCCTACATGAAACCAAAAACTTGTTCCATTTGTTAATTTTTCTAAATATTTTTCTACCTTATATTTCGTCATAATTTTTTTCCTTTTCACTGCACACATCTTCAAAATGAATTCCAAATTTCTTGAAGAACTCATCTTCTTCATCATCATAAAGGTCCACAAGATCCTGAATGTTTGGGTGCTGCCAGTTAACAAATCCAAATAAGGCTCTGGCTGCTTTTTCACATCCGTTGCATTCTTTTAAGAAATCATTTCCTGTATAGCAATTTTTCAAGATATTACTTAAATCTTCTTCATCTTCCACAACAGTATCTGTCTCTAATTCATTGAGATAAATGTCTGGAATATAGATGATATTATCAGACTTTTCAAATTTTCCTTTGTAGATCAAACATTCCTGACCATCGGTAAAATTAAAAATATCTCCAAGAAGTTCTCCCTGTTTTAATCTTGCTTTTAGTTCGTTTTTATTAATCATAATCTTTCTCCTTTTATTAACCCCAGAGAAAAATCCTTGGGGCTGTGTTTTTTAATATTGAAAATTCGGAAATATCTCATATAAATCTTCTTCATCTATGTACTGGCCGTTAATACTAACAGCAACTGCATAAGACACGAAATATTCGCCTTTCGGATCTTCCATTCCTTCTGCATCTTCCTGTTTATAAAAAGAAAGATTTTTATCGCGAATACAAATAGCTTCAGGTTTTAATTTGTTTATAAAATGCTGATTAAGTTCTTGAAGAACAAACTTTTCAAAGTCAAAACTTTCTGATTTAGCGAAAACAGATTTTCCAGTTAACCAATCTGCGTCCTTACTACGCATTGAATCAATAAGCTCTCCATTTTCACTTTCTTGATAGATGTCTCCATAAATTCCATGTAATTTGATCGTATCTGCTTTTCTGTATTTTTCAAAATTCATAATTTTTCTCCTTTAATTGATTTCTAACTGTTTTATAAGACTTAATGGAATAACATTCTGTTCTCCTTTTTGGTATACAATATTCCAAGCCCCATTTTGTGTTTCTGGTAATAAATCCCATGGTTTTAGATTTCTTTTTCTTTCAACGACCGGATCTACGATCTTTGTATCTTTAAGATCTAATTTGATATCGTATTCTGCCTGAATCGGCATAGAACCAAATCCACAAAAATAGTAATACACGTTTGGAATATTCGGGCCAAACGCCCATGCTTCAAAATCATCGAAGAACAAACATTTCTGATCACGTTGCAAGTATTCTTTTTGCAAAATATACAATATCTTCTGCAGTTGCAGATTACTAATGGGATGTTCATCTCGTGTACATTTCGTAATAATGTACTTTGCAACATCCATTGCTTTGTATGGTCTTTTCATTAGATAAAATCCTTTCTTAAAAGATATCTGATCCTACAATGTCTTGATAGATTGCATTTCCTATACTGTTAATGTATCCATACTGATTTGTTCCACAGGCATCTTTTAAGCGGGTACACATATCGTGATATGATTGTTCAAATTCTTCATATATGCTATCAATGATCATTAATTGATACTCTTGAGACTTAATCTTATTCTTTAAGTATTCAATCCTTTCTATCACCTTTTCTTTAATCTTTTCCAGAGTATATTCTTGGAATTTGTTTCCACAAAAAATATCATCATATACCTTATATTGATTGTTATTACACTCGCAGGAAATCTCTAAATAAAAAGTATTAAAGCGGGTTCCATACTTTGCATTTTCAAAATTTTTAGCCATAATTTTATATGGTGATCCATCTTTTTTTGTTAAGTATGTAACTCTTTTCCATGTTTCCAGTTTTGATTTATTCTTCACTATATCTTTTTCTAAATCTCTTTTGATCTGTTCTAAACTCATATTCTTTCTCCTTACTTTGTCATATTTAAAACTTTTCTTCCATGCTCCATAGCTTTTTCAACCAGATCGAATTCTCTTTCTGCGCACAATGCAATATACATTCCAGAGTCATAGTCTCTACAGAAAACGATCGTATGAGGAAACGCATAATCACTGGCTTCTTTAAAAAAGCAATCATCCTTAACATTCCTTAAATAGGAACAAAAGAGATTAAGAATTTTTCTTTGAGCATTTTCATCATTTGCCTGTAAGATATACATTTCGTCAATATCGATCATATCTGTATGTAAAACACGTGTAAAAAGATAATCATCTTTTGTGATTTTTTCATTGCCATTTAAAGCATCTTCTTCGATCAATACATCATCCGTTGTGTAAATCCCATATTTTTCAAAACATAATTTTGCCTTTTCGCCCAAGTCTAACTGTGCTTGATGTATATCAGCTGCATTACCGTCGATAAACTCCATACCATCTGTTGTAATATACTTTTTCGCAGGAACTTCAATTACATCATCCACTACTTTGATTTTCTTGTTTGTAACCATAAAATTTTCTCCTTTTCTTTCTCTAAATCGTCATTTATATTTACGTATTAAATATGTCAGATGAGAAGGAAGATAAAATCCATATATAAAAAAAGAGATCCGAAGACCTCTTTTAAATATTCAACGAAAGCTTTTGTTTTGCATCGATGACCGCTTTTCCCATTTTTTCGATTCCTTTTTCCAAACGAAGCCAACTGAATTTCATCGTAGAACAATCACGGCAGAAGACAAATGTACAAGGGAATGTTCCATTTATTACAAAGGATTCCAACAATGAATTCTTTTTTGCTTCATTCATTTCTTTCTTAAAAGCTGCAAAAATCTCATCCACTTCATCAATTGTATTTGCTTTTAATATTACAAAATCATGATAATCTAATTCAAAACCAGGAACCAGATAGAAAAGTATCTCAGGACATTCTTTTACTATCTGATCTGATGGAGCTAATATATCCATATTCGTCATGATTCCATATTTTTCGTAGCATTTTTTTCTTTCATTTTTTGTATCAATGTCATATTGGTGATCTTCAGCTCTTATTGGATCTTCAAATTTTTCTCCATCTGTTGTAATATATCGTATTGCAGGTTCTTGAATTGCTGTTATCTTAATCTTTTTATTCATAATTCTCTCCTTATAGTCTCCTCATGATCTTTTCGACATCACTGATACGATCCATAGCTTCCTCTGCATGTGTTGCCAGACAGGCTGATTTTATAAAAGATAAATACAAATTGAGCTTTTCTCGATCTCTGATCTTCTTTCTCTCTTCTAACTCATGATAATGCTGCTTCTGTTCTTCTGTTAATGAATTCCACCATGTTTCGTTTAGATATTTAATGTATAAACTGATCGCATTAAATGCATTAATGCAATACCATTGTCGTCTTTTTAATTCTGCGTACCACGCCATTTTCTTTCCCTTTCTAGTCCCAGAGATCATAAAAATACTGCTTCATAAGATCAAATGCCTCATCCTTACATTGCACCTGATATTCTTCGATCTTCTTTTGTTCTTTCATGTATTTATCATGGATCTCTTTGTATTCTGGAACTTCGTTCATGAAATGTACCTTTACAGATGATGTATTTTCAGCTTTTTTCTTTTCTTCCTCTGACATTAATCCTTCTCCAAGAAACCCATATATTTCGTTGTATTTTTCAAAAGCTTTCATGAATTCTTCTTCATATGGATTTTTCTTACTGCATAATTCATTATCCAGCTCATTCCATAAAAAAATCATACGATCCAGAATCTCATTCCATTTTTTGCAGGATTCTTCTTCTGGTAACATTGTTTCGCCATCTTCTTTATAAAAAACAGGATAACTATGCTTGTTTTCTTTGAAGTCTTTTAGCATTGCAGGGATCAACTGGCTGAGATATGTATCGATATTGAATGTGTCGCAATCAGCAAAACCTTTTGTAATTCTTTGATGAGAATGTTTGATACGATGTCTTTTGTTATCCAAGATATTTAACATTGGATATTTCTTATTTTCTTTTTTCATAAGTAACTCCTTTCTTAACATAAATGACTATTTTTATTGATAGGAAAAATACACCATACCCAAAAGACTGACTAACGTGAAAAGAAGTAAATGATGAAGTAGATGATTCCGATCATGATTAAGAACGGGATCATATAAATGATTCCTATGAGAATGTAATACTGATTCATAGATTCCTCCTTTTTTAGCTATTTAACATTTGATACGCCATAAGATTGTTTTCTTTTAATCGCTTCCAGGCGATCTTGCATTGATGACATTTTGTTTTTCTGATCTTTTTCATGATTTCTTTATCTGAATCATAGATAGATGCAACAGATGGACATAAAGCTGATTCTCCTACTTTGATATCTCCATTTGGTGCAATGACTGGAGTACAAAATCTTCCATGCACGGATAGTGTATCTACCAGATCACTGAATTTTCCTGAGAATATCTGTTTGGCAATCAGAATACAATTACTACACTTTGGCGCGATCGTATTCCAATTAGTATCCGGATGATTTATTAAAGCTCTTCCTTGTGGATACAGTATTTTGGATTTGTCTGATGGATCAGATGGAACTGTATCAATGATGGCATTTAATTTGGATAACCAATATTTTTCTTTTTTCGTTAGCGGATCCGGATAATATCTTTTATCATCTGTTACCTGAATGATGATGCAGCGTTTTCCATACTTCTTCTGTAGATTCTCAATCACATGGTAGATTTCTTTATTTCGAACTAATTCTCTGCCATTTGTTGCAAAAGTAAGTGGACATTTGATCTTTGATTTTACCCAGTAATCTTCAATCATTTTTAACACTTCCAAGATCTGCGGATGTTCAAACAATTCTCCACCAGAAAAATTCCAAGTTAAAATCTGATGTTTGATCATGAATTTTAATGTATCTTCTAATACCTGTAAGGACATGTGCTCTCCATCTGGTTTACAATCAGACATACAGTGAGAGCATCCCATCTTACAGGCATATGTTAACTCTACCAACATTTTCTTTTTCTCCTTTTTTCCTTTTCTACTACAAATATGAGATATTTTCAGAGAAAAAATTTTCACATATAAAAAACATAAAAAAACAGACTCTGTTTACTTACAAAGCCTGCTCTCTTTTTATAAATTCTTCTTAATTTGAATAATATGATTTTTTAACACATTGTATCCTTTCAATTGTCCTGAATATAATAAACGATTATCACATAACTTATGTTTTTGTAAATCTTCAGATATTTCTTTTCGTTTTTCTTCAATATCTTTTAATAATGAATTCAGCATTTTGACATTTGCTTCTTTCTCAATCTGCTCTTTTCCAATTAAACTGATCAATTCCGACTCTTCTAATTCTTCTTCCAAGAAAATGAAATCTAAAACTTTGTCAATTGCAGATAAAGGATATCGATCTTCTTTTGTACAAAAATTATCTTTATCTTTTAATCTTCGGACACAAGAAAACCAACTATCTTCTATGCGAACCCATTTATAGTTCGTTTCGGTGCTGCAATTATAGGAAAAATTTATTTCTACCCTACTTTTAGATACTTCTTCAAATTCGGATTCTATATACTCTAAGAATGAGTTCAACATTTTAACATTTGCTTCTTTATCAAGCTGTTCTTTTCCAAAAAAATCAGCCAATTTTGGATCTTTTTCTTCAAGTTCTTTTTCCAGAAACATAAAATCCAATACTTTATCTATTTCTTGTAATGAATATCGATATTCTTTTTCGCAGCTATTGTGCGGGTCCGTCAATCCACGAATACAATGGAAAAGATCATTTTTTATGAAAACTATTTTGTAAGCTTCTTTACTTGCATAAGTGTATTTAAATCCAGAATCCGTTTTTGCAGATTCAATGATAACTGCTTTTTCTAGTATTTCTCTCATATCTTCTCTTTGGGATTGCATTTTTCTTTTCCTTCTTTTTCGTTTTCTTTATCTCCGTAGAATTCTTTTAGTAGTTGCACATACCATACATTATCGAGCGTTTCTTTCGTAATCTCCTTAAAGTCATTTGGGTCATCGATGATGTTCCAATAGCTCTCACAGCCATAAATGATCTTTTTTAATTCGAATACATAGATCGCGGGATTATTCATAGTACAGATATCTAATTGTTTGTTTTTCCTTTCATAAGAAACGTAATTTTGTGTCGGAAGATTTCCTAAATACATGCCAAGATAGGTCTTTTCTTTGTATTCTTTTGCACATGGCATAATACGAACTGGTGTTCCTGGTTCGTATCGATTCCATGATTTGAACGGTTCATATTTAATTTTGTTAACTTCAATTGGATACTGAATATGTTTGTTCTTAAATTGTATACAGGATTCACATTCCTCTCCACTAACAGCGACAATATCATCTTCTACTTTTTTGCTACAATACACTTCGTGAAGCCTCACACGACTAAAGTTGCGTGCTTCCCATCAGCGCTTAGACGCGCATAGCTCCTTTAGAGAGCGGGAACTACATTTCTACAGATACAGTCTGAACTCAGATGACTTATGCCACAGAGGACACAAGCTCCGCATTCAGACGAATTAACGTAGACCATGTGCAGGTGCTTCTCTTAGCGACCTGAGGAACTTCTGCCTCAAGTGCCAACCTTTCCTTCTCAGGCAAGGATTTTAAGATCTCCCGGATAAAATACCGGGCTCCGATATTATAGGATGCAGAAAGATCGCAGTTATAGACTTTTCCGTTCTGGAACTGGCAGACACTGTAAGATGGGAATCCTGCCTGTTTTCCGCGCAGGACTCGTCCACTTCCATCATAAGCCAGTCTGGAAGTGTTCCAGGCACAGATCCGGGCGATATGCATTCCCAGACGATGTGCTTTATCCGTTACGATCCTCTGGACTTCCTGACTCTTCCACAGGTGCAGCCGCTGTTTTCTGGAACCGCGTTTCTTTCCTTTCTTTTCTAAATATTCAAAGACGATGACGTCTGCGTTGTAAAGGACTGCGACATCCATGATAAACTCTGCGGTTTTGACAGAGATGTCATGATTGATCCCGTTCACTTTTGCCCATAACCTCGGCATCTTGCGGTTTCCATGCTGCTGTGCTTTCTTGATCCGGTTGATATTGTGCGTTAGACAGTCTTGTTCCTTTGGAAGTTTTAAAAAATGTCTTCCAAGGATAGTGCCGTCACTACACATCACACTGATCGTTGCAGCAGAGTTGATCCCAAGATCGACCGCACAGATGATCCGGTCCGCAACATCCACGTCACATAGTTCTAAAAATTCTTCAAATGGAAAGTCCAGATGCCACTCTTTTCCACGTTTTTGTAACACCGGAGCACACTTTCTCCGACCGGAACATCTACGATCGATATAATTCATGTCAGATTTCCGGAGTTTAATGTCCAGCCAGTCCCAGGTATTTCGGATATATACCTTGATCCTTGCTTCATAGGCTCCAGTCCTCTGATACATGTTTTTGCGATACATACATGGGCAGATATATCCAGCTCTTGGAAACGAAGGTCTACGTCCGCGAGTGTTTGGGTCTTTCTCTTCCCAGTTTTTCAGATTACTTTTATAAGAAGAAACCTTGCCGATCGCTTCATTGATCGCAGCACGTCGAAGGAAACTCGGAAACTTATAAAACTTTTTGTCAAAGTCATAAACCGTTTCCGGATGCTTCTTCGTAAAATGGCATAGCCGTTCCACATACTGCTGACGAGATAGTGACAGATCGATCTTTTTGATCTCTGCCCATTCTTTCAGACAGACATTGATCAGAAAGTCCACGGCATGACGATAGACTTCCACGGTTCCGCGAAAGATATAATTGTATGTCTTGATCTTTACTTTATATGTGGAAAGTATCTTCATGTCGTAGTCTCCTTCCTGGTTATGATTTTCTTATTATAAATATGAGATTTTTCATAATTTATAATTTTCATATATAAAAATTTTCTTTCTGTTTAAATAGAAGCACCACCTAACTCACGACTAAAGTCACGAGCGTGTGGGGGTGATTTGATCAAAATTTTCACCCATATATGGAAAAGAATATGAGCAATTTTTCTGACGTTCTGTTGGCTTTTTTCGTTTCTCTGACATTTTATTTTCTCCTTATCTTTCAAATTCTTCTTTCTTTTCTGTATGCCATCGGTTGCTGATCTCAAAATTTAAATCCATGTAGCATCGTCTGAAAGATGCATACTGTGATCTGATGCGATTTAATTTTGGAAGATATTCAAATCCTGTTTTGGTTTCAAACGCGTCATAAAACATGAAAAGTTCTTCATCCGTGCAAGCAGTAAATAAATTTTCCCCTGGAGGCAACTCCTGCTGCTTTTCTTCTGCTGCCAAAAAGATGTTCAATGCATTCGTAATATCATCCTGTATCTCCGTTTCATCGATTCCAAAAGCCATGTCTCTTGCTTGGTTCAGCATTCCAAGAGCTTCTTTTACGATATCTTTGATCTCTTCTCGTTTTTCTTCTATTTTATTTAAAGGATGTTCATTCTTAGCACCATATACATTTTGAAACAATTCCGTGTATCTTTCTTCCATATCAGATTTTCCTTTCTCTTTTAATAAGTTTCAATTTTCGTGATCTTTAAGATGAAAGCTTCCTCAGTTTCATCCACTCCATTATTTATCACGATATCGAAATCTATTTTTACTTTACATTCGTTTGACATTGTATCTGTATATACGACACTCTTATTTTGTTTGATGTCAGATATTACGTCATCATCACCAAGTACAGAATAGTAACCTTGCTCTACCATGAATTCATCAAGAGGGTGGAACCACATTTCCTTATTAAGCAATTCGCTTGTATTTAGCTCCTTCATAGTGCGATTTCCTTTCTTATCCTTCTACCAGTTCATAATCTTCTAACAAAACATTTAGATTCTCCTTTCTCCAACGATGCAATTTTCTGTCTCCTGTTACATTTTTGATTGGATCAGATAAAACAGCTCCATCAGGATTCTTACTCCAAAACATGTACTGTTTTAAGGAATTATGATAATGACCATCATTATGCACTTCCAGATACTTGTTTGGATTTCTTTTGTTCCTGTATGTTTTGATCGTTGTCATACTCATCTCTCCTTTGTATTGATCTTTTGCTGATGCCATCGTTTTGCAATTTCTAATCTTAGATCCTCATAACATCTCCTGAATGATCCATATCTGCAATAGATCTTATCTAACTCCGGACAAATTTTATAAGGATCGCCCTTTTTTTCAAAATCATAAAATTCAAATAATTCCTTATCTGAGTAATCTTCAAACAAATTCTTACCTGGATGATTTCTCTGCTGAAATCCTTTTCTTTCAAAGAAAACATTTAAAGCTTTTGTAATATCATTCTGTATTTGAACATCATCATTGATCCTTGCCATTGTTCTTGCTTTATTTAACAAGGAAAGACTTTCCTTGATCAGATCAATGATTTCTTCTCTTTTTCTTTCTGATTCATTTGTTGGATTTTCTGTTTCTGGTCCGTAAAGATTCTGAAAGAGAGTCTTGTGTAATTTATCCATAGTCATTCCTCCGTTCTAATATTCCTCTTTACTATAAATATGATAGAAAATTCATTTTTCATTTTTCACATATAAAAAAATGACATAAACATCTGCTATGCCACTTTTTCGTTCAACGTAAATTTATTCAATAATTGCTCTAAAAATTCTTCTTCACAATTGAACATGTATTTGAAATTTGTGCTTCTTGTCCAGTTACTGTGCTTATGAACACATCGATTCACAACTTCTGCTGCTCCGATATGATATAATTTTTTCTTTGCTCGACTGGCACCTACATACATCAGATTCGAATTTAACATGTATTGATGAGATGCAGGGGTAATGATGATCGGTGTTTGAATGCTGCTACCCTGACTTTTGTGATAAGTAATCGCATAAGATAGCTTCATATTTTCTAATGCGCCCTGATTCATTTTGTAGGTTCTTCCGTTAAAATCAATCCAAAAATCTTTCTTTTCAATCCTTGTGATATACCCGCTGTCACCATTTGCGATCATTTCATTTATTAAAATATGTCCATCTTCATCACATGGATTATAAATGTTCTTAATGTTCATGACGAAATCTCCGACATGGTAATACCAATCTTCACACTTGATCACATCATCATCTTCCTTCCATGGGTTTGCATACCATTGGAAATAGCGATTTAATGTATCAACGCCAAATTTTCCACTATTATATGCGGTTAAGACCTGAATGTCCTCTGGATCACGCCCTTGTTCTAATAATGCCTTATATAAACACAGAGTCTTGGCTAGTAATACATCGTCACTTGTCTGGTAGAAAACATAATTGTTATCATCTCCCAGAGTAAAGACATCATTTTCCTGTAGATCAGATGGTAAAAATTCCTTTCCTTTTCGCATGTCTGTTGCAGCCTTCATGATTCCATTGTCATCATATCGATATACGGTATCTAATGTGATCTTAGGGATATCTTTGGATTTTAAGAGATCATGCAGCATATTTCCTGTTCCTACTGATGGCAGCTGTGCATCATCTCCTACAATGATTACTTTACATTTTCGAAAATCTAATCGTTTCATGATATGATAAGTTAGATAAATATCTGTCATAGACATTTCATCAATGATCAAAAGATCAGAATCAATGGATTCTCTTTCAAATTTGCCTACTTCTCCTGTTTTTGTATAACATAGCCCACGATGTATGGTTGATGCAGGTAATCCAGTATACTCTTCCTGAACTTTTGAAGCTTTTCCGGTTGGAGCCATTAACTCAACAGAAAGTTTCAGGTCTTTTGCTACTTCAATAACTTCTGTAATGGTTGCACTTTTACCAGTTCCAGCAGGTCCATTTAAGATGATGATGTTATTGTTCTTTAAAGTCTTTAATAAAGATAGCTGTTTTTTTGATCGCATAAATCCATCTCCAACCTTATAATCTTCCGGATCGATCTCTTTCCATCGGCGGGACAGGATTGGGCGGCTTTCTAAATAAATATGAATCTTCTTTGCAATATAGGCTTCCATGTAAGCCATCCTTGTTCTTGTGATGTAATGTTCTTGATCCTTGTCTGTATAGCAGAAAAACATGCGGTCATCTTCAATGGATACCTGAAAATAATCTGCACACTCTGGGATCAGGTCAATGACAGCTTTTTTTAAAGAACTGATCTTCATCCGACTGCTGCCATCATCCTCATTCTTCTGCAATAGGTAATCAATGCATGCTTTGCAGCGTCCTTCACTATATCTTAGGTCCTCTTCATAAAACTTGATCGGTGCCTTCTTTCCTTTGGATGAAAAATACTCTTCTGCCTTTAATAAAAGCTCATCTGCTCTTTTAAATCCAATACGGGAAATCTCACAAAGACAACGATATGGGTCCTCAGAAAGTTTTTGAAAAATCATTTCTTTCGAATGATACTGGTCAAACAGTTTCTTGATCATCTTAAAATCAAACATTCCATCCAGTTCATTGACAATATCAAAAAAGATGAAGTTCTCCTTGATCTTCTTTTCAATTTTTCCCCATGTCTTTTTTCCAACGCCTTTGATCTTTGACAGATTGACATTCTTGTTTTGTAAGATCCGATCTATGATATCTGGATATGCATCGCATAAATTATATGCTTGTCGATCAGATAAGATTTCCTGGAGGAATGCTCTTGTTTCATCAGCTCCATGAGGCTTATCCATATAAATTGCTTTCACTGAATATGAAGCTCCATATTTGGGATGAACCTGTTTTTGATCTGCATGGACAATATAAGTACGATTACGTTCTAATTGTCCAATATTCCCTTTGATGGATACAACCTCTTTCTCCTTATTTGCAATTTCAAATTTATAGATGTAATAATCCTGATTGTGGAATGTCTGATAGATTGGCTTTCCACTGAATTTGTATTCTTCCTCAACTGACATAATTTTCCTTCTTTCTCGCATAATATCTTCTAATTTAAATATGAGAGATTTGGTAAAAAAAATTATTCACATATAAAAAATGGCACAAAAAAAAGACTCAGCCTTAATTAGCCAAGTCTTTCTGATCATTATTCATCACAAAATGTCTGTTCATAAATATTTTGGAAATCTTCCTGATATTTGATATTTCCATATTCTTCTTTTGGTGTAGCATATCCATCTTCGATCATCATGGCATTCAACATAGAATACCGAACCGACATCATTGAATTTATCTTTTTCGGTTTCTCTACCCAGACATATCTTAACTTCTTATGCTTTTTTCCACCAACATCATTTTTGTCTGACTGCAAGTATACAGTATTCCCGTTTTCTTCAAAATAAGAATGCACGTATTCCTGCGCCCCGTTTTTTGGATCGATCCCAATCAGTTGAACAGTTTCCTCATATCCTTCTTTATCCATCCACACTTTGATCGTATTTCCATTTAATACCTCTGTGACTTTCGCTTCTCTTAGAGCTGCATTAACTGCAAGTTTATTCTGCATGGTATCAAGAAATAAAATAATGGCGGATGCAATCAGAATGATTTTAAACACTCTTTTGATCATATCGTTTTCTCCCTTCGTCTCTTTTTCTTTAAATATGAGAGATGAAGGAATGTCATAACTTATATAAAACGATAAACCTCAGCAAGCAATTTCTGTAATTTGTGCGTTGTAATAATACTTCATAACTTTTCTCCTTTTCTAAAACAACTATTATCATCTTACATTATGAATATAAGAGATTTATCCCCTCCAAAGAAAAGAACATTGTACTTTTTCAAATACAAGAAGATCCCGGATCACTTCCGGGACCTTCTTATCCTTTGATGTCATCTTCTTTTTTCTTTACGACAGCCATTCCGATCGCTACGATTGCCAACAACAAGATATTTGTCTTATTCTTTCGGATCATTTTGATCACTCCATCGGAAAATGATCTTCCCTGTGTAGACTGGCTATCAAGACTTATTTTTGTTGTCTCTCCAACAGCTATATCAAAACTTGTATCATCCAATACATAATCTTTTGTCTCTGTTCCGTCAATGCGATAATCACTTGCTGGCAAAGAAATTTTCTGATGATACCCATTGGTTCGTTTCAGATTGACTTCATACTTCTGTTCTGTGTTTGTATCAATGATCTGTATTTTGACTGATCTGGGCAGCAGATCTGTATCAGTTAACTTAATATCCAATTTTCCACCCTCTGCTGCCATTACTGTACTGCACAACATCATTACCATCGCCATCACGGCGATCACAATTCTTTTTAGTTTCATAAACTACCTCCAACTTCTTTTTTTAATAAAAACTTTCTCTAATACAAATATGAGATATTTGACCTTCATTTTTTGCATCATGAGGTTCCTTTTTCTTTTAAAGAAAATGTGCATCACTTTTCTGATTCATTTTAACTTTTGATCCATCCTATGATGCAACTCTTTCAGGTCGTTATATTTATTTCTCATTACGACTCATTTTGTTGATTCCTTTCGCATTCTTCTTTTTTCAAAAGAGATGGGCGGTGTTTATTTTTTAAAAAAAAGGGGGATGCATTGCATCATGAGATCGGGCATTGATCACTGCTGCCGCATGGTGCATCATTATTATGGTTCATTTCAATTCTCGGCAGCAGAATCCTTACGGATTCTATTCTTTTTTTACGCACTCATCATCTTATTGATTCATTGTCCTTTTTCTTTCAATAGAAACAAAGGCGGCTTTTTCTTTAAAACAAACAGGGGATTGGAAAAGGACTCACCTACTTCTGCTGCCATTTATGACTCACTTTTATGATGCAGATGGAGATGGTGGCAGCAGTCTTTTTTTCAATCCACAAGAATTGCATCACTATTCTGATGCATTTTTATATCAATCTCTTCCTGATGCACTCTTTCTTTAAAAGAAAATGGTATTTCATCATGATCTGCATCATTATTTTGATGCATTTCTTCTATATATTGCATCATCTTTCTGATGCATTCTTTTTCTTTTCTTTGAAACAAACAGGAGTAAGTGATCTTTTTGCACCATCTTTGTGATTCATTTTTATTAGATTTTGCATCATTATTATGGTGTATTTCTTCCTATTTTAATGAAAACACGACTCATCTTTCTGATTCATTATATCTCATTTTGCATCACATATCCGATGCATCTTTTTTCCTTTAAAGTAAACAGGGGCTGTTATTTCATCATCTTTCTGATGCAGTTTTATTCATTGAGATGGGATTGATTGATCTATCATGGGATCACTGTCTTTTTCAATGGAAACAGTGGGCAGCAGGTGAAATCCTATGATAGTTATTTATTTGAGTGAGGTTGGTTTTTATTGAAAGAATGAGATGGGTTTATTGTGAGAAAGCAGAATGATAGAACTGTCTTTTTAAATGAAAACAACTGCCTGCTTTAATGGAAATACTTTTTTAAAAAAATGATAAAATTATCTTTCATCTTATCCATCATATTTGTGATAGATTCTTCTTCTTTAAAAGAAAGCGTAACTTATTACGCTTTGTTAAGAAAACGTATACACATTAAATAAAAAAATCACAAGAAAGGATGAGAAATATGGGAACATGTTATTCATTTGTTTCGACAGAAAAGATAAAAGATCTTGGTGCTTTTAGCCGAAAGTTGGAACACAATTTTAGGATTGGCGGACGAGTTCCAAATGCAGATCCTATGAAATCATATTTAAATGAGGAATTGATCAAGTTAGAACCAGGGAGTGATTATATAAAAGAATACAACAAAAGAGTTTTAGATTCAGTATATTATCAAACCCATAAGATCCGGAAAGATGCTGTGAGAGGGATTGAAGTAATGATGACTTTTAGTTCAAAAGACATTCCCAAAGATTTTGATTTTGAGCAATGGAAAAAAGAAAATGTCAAATGGTTACAATCCTATTTCGGGAAAGACAATGTTGTCTCTGCTGTTTTACATATGGATGAAACGACGCCTCATATACATGCTGTTGTAATTCCAATGGTTAATGAACGATTATCAGCTGCACATTTTTTAAATGGCAGAGAACGAATGGCGAATCTACAAAACAGCTATGGTGATCGAATGGAGAAATTAGGTTTAACGCGTGGGATGAAAGGCAGCTTGGCAAAGCACACAGATATTAAAGAATTCTATACTGCTGTGAACAAGCAAAAAATAAAAGAATTACCTCAGCCCAAAAAACATGAAAGCACAAAGGATTATTACGAAAGAGCCCAGAAAGTATTCCAGGAATCAAATTATCAGCATTTAAATGAGCTACAAAAGAAGGATCGAGAGATCATAGAAAAGAATACCCAGACACTACAAGAAAATCTTGAGCTTGCGAACAGTATCAAAAAAACACAGGAATTGATCCGAGAGATTGAGCATCGTTTTGGAGAAGACAAGGATACTGTATTAAAGAAAATTGACACAATGAACCATTTAAATCAAGGATTAAAAAGTTATCCAGATCAAGACTTTTCAAACAATGTATTTGAAGGAATGCGTGAAATTCTAAGATTTGAAAAAGAAAAGACAAAACGTACCAGAAAAGAACCAGAAAAGAGTCTGGATCAGATTCTTGATGAAGCGAAAAAAGAATTACAAAAATAAAAAAAAGACCCTCAATTTTGAAGGTCTCAGACTGTAGACAAACTAGGTGCTGGGATCATCCCAGCACCATTTTTTCCTTTA